>ENA-UZWY01004522-UZWY01004522.1-metagenome-genome-assembly--contig:-Day-2--50m-contig-4522_pt1 | contig 40671 bp, 49 predicted proteins | sample MGYA00260341_ERZ794901 | MGnify/ENA metagenome assembly ERZ794901 | reverse complement strand
TACTCAGATAGTATTGCTGTAAAGGTTGGGTTGAAGTTTTAGGCAAGAGTTATAATAAATCTACCTCAAAAGGGGTACTGAACAGAGTAATATAAGTTAATTAAATCCACAAGCAGTTTTATTATTTAATTTTTATAATTACCTTGTTGAAATAATTGATAGGTTGTGATGATAATGGTATTATGCCTTTAAACAAACGAAATAATTATTATGACTATTACTGAAATCACTAAAATGAGTACCGCAGAAAGACTTCAAACCATGGAAGCTATCTGGGATTCATTTAGCCATGATCAGATAGAAGTCAAATCTCCAGAATGGCATAAAGATGTTCTATCCAATAGAAGAAAGAAGATAGAGCAAGGTGAGGCGAAGTTTATATCTTTTGCTGATCTAAAATCTCAATCTTAATTAGTGAATTCTAAAAATATCAGCATCTTATCTGATGCTGTTACAGATCTAAAGCAAGGAAAGGATTTTTACGAATCTCAACAAGCTGGTATTGGAGATTTTTTTTGGGATTGCCTATTATCAGACATAGAATCACTCGTTGTTTATTCAGGGATTCATAAAAAAGAATGCGGTTATTATAAAATGCTATCTAAAAGATTTCCGTATGCAGTTTATTATGATGTTGCTAATAACACTAATTATGTGATTGCTATTTTGCCCATGCGAAGAGATCCTGATTGGGTTGAAAAAAGGTTAAGTAGTTAGAGTTATAATGCATAAAATATTCCCTTATTTTAGAAATATTGGATGGATTTAAAAAAGCCGACAAAACGCCGACAAAGAACACTTAAAAACGCCTTATATCGTTTTAAAGTGTTATAGAAATGCTTTAGTAGTGCGATATAGGGGCTTTTTAGGTGTTATAGCTTGGGCTTTTAATCCGCTGGTCGAGCGTTCAAATCGCTCACGCCCCACCATACACCATAAGGGTTTCAAGAGATTGAAGCCTTTTTTTTCGCCTATCAAAAAACCCTAAAAGTAGCAACATACATAGCAATTTTGTCGCCACTTTATGAGATGCGTTGTTATTTTAGATGTTTTAAGGTTGTTTTTAAGTAGCTTGACTAAAAGACGGGGTATCCGTAGATTTGTACGACTTGAAGTATGTCCAAATTTATCGAACCATTGTAGATCGCTATATCCCTATTTAAATTCTATAAAATTATTAATTAACTTTTATTAATTTATTATTTGATTAGGCTACAATAGCGTTCCAACTCTGGAGAATTATGAAACTATTTGCTCATTTAGTATTGTTTTTATTACTATCATTGCCCAGTTCTGCTGAAGAGGTGGAACAGTCATTATTTGATCAACATTTTAATGACTACTCTGAAAATCTTGCTGATGCTCAAGATGCTAGCAAGAAAGGGGTTTTTATTTTCTTTTTTATGGATGATTGTCCTTTTTGTCAAAAAATGGAGCGACAGGTTCTTAAGCAGCCAGATGTAATTTCCTACTTTAAAGAACATTTTCTTAACTATAAAGTTAATACTGAATCTGATCTTGAACTGGTTAATTTTGAAGGTGATGATACTATTGAAAGGGTCTTTGCAAAACGACACAACTTAATCGGTGCGACGCCAGTGTTAGCCTTTTTTGATCTTAATGGTAAGCGCGTTGTTAGAAGGACAGGTTTTGCAAATAAGAAAGAATTTTTGTTGTTAGGCAAATATATGGTAGAAAAAAAATACTTAGAAGAAAGTTTTATTCGTTATAAGCGAAAGCATAGATGATGCAAGCATTTTTTACTCTTATATTTTTATTGTCACTCACCGTACGGGCGGTTGATTTGCCCAATCCACTAACATTGGGTAATACACTTCAGTTGGCAAAAAATCAAAATCTTGATGAGCGGCAACAGCAAATCAATATTGAGCTTAATGGCGTAATATTGGATGAATATCAAGATGTATATAAACCTAAAATTGACCTAGATATGCAGTTAGCAAGACGAGCGTATGATAATACTGGAGTAGACAACTCTCATGCGTTTATTAAAATAAATCAAGTGTTGTTTGATCAAAATACTAGTATCAATCAAAGTATAGCTGAAAGTGATATACAGAGCTCAAGATTTAAGCTACAACAGATAAAAGATAATAAAACTGTTGAGCTGATGCGCGGTTTCTTTGATGTAGTTTTAGCTGATATGCGTTATGAAACTATATTGGAAAAATTAGCTATATCTGCAATTCAAGAGGGAAGGGTTAGGGATGATTTTGACACGCAAGACGCCTCAGAAGTCGAACTACTAGAAAAGCAAGCGCAGACACAATTAGATATTGGTGAGCGTATTGAAGCTGAAGCGGAGCAAATAGTTACTCGTGCCAAACTGGCTCAATTACTTAATATTGCTTATGAAGATCGTCCAGATGATTTAACCAAGCCTAAGCTAGATCATTTTTTAAAGAAAGAATTGGGCGAATTTGAAGTCTGGCAAAAGAAAGTGTTGGCTCAAAATCCTATATTACAGGATATGAAGCGTACACTTTTAAACCTTAAGCAACAATCAAGCAAAGAAAGTAATAATAGTGAAATTATAGTTAGCTCAAATATTCGATTAGGGGAGCAGGCTTATCAGCGTGACAAAAATGGAAAGTGGAGGGTTGGTCTTAACCTTGTTATGCCAATTGGACAAAGCTATAAACAAAAAAGAAAAATATCTGAGCTATATTTAAAAATTAAGCAGCAGCAGTTATCTATTAAACAGTTTTCTCAGTCATTAAATCAAGAGGCTTTATCGCTTTGGTTGAGATTGCGAGCTCTTAGTCAAAAGTACAAGGCAACAATAATTGAATTAGATTATCGAGATTTATATCTTGAAAGGTCACGTGCTAATTACGAAATGGAAATTAAAAGTGATATTGGTAATGCAATGGTTAATTTAACTGACACTGAATGGAAATTAGCAAAAAGTGAGTTTAATTATATTATTACACTTACAAAACTAAAACAATTAGCAGGAGAAGATTATGAACTTTAAGAAAAATATTTGGTTAATGTTGTTATTGCCACTACATGTCTTTGCTATTGAGATTTACCCCCAGGTGTCAGCCTCTATCGTAAATATTAAAAGCGTTGGTGTTCAGGTAAATAAGGGCGACGTTGTTGTTCAATTAGACGATAGACAAGCAAAGCTTAGGCTTGGGTCTTTACAAGTCTTGAAAAGTATTAAACAACAAGAGTTTGATGACAAGCAATTAGAGCTAAATCAAACTAAAGAGCTTTATGATCGAATGGTGGCCTCTCATCGAGATTTGGATATTGCACAAATGGCTTTCGATACAGCGAAGCGAGAATTAGATGCGCATAATATTAGGGTTGAAATTGAAAAAATAGAGCTTGAGAAGTATGTAATTACAACTCCTATATCCGGAACAATAAAATTGTTGCCAAATTATAGAAATACAACCAACATCAATGCGCCTAAGATATTAATGGTGATTGAGTAGTTCGTTTTGATAAAAGGGTTGGGTGTCTGTAGTAGATTTTAACAGTTTGAGGTTTTTTAATAAGTTAAGCCGCTATGATAATCAGCCCTACACAAGTGGATTAAATAATGGTATATTTATGCAATGCTTGTTTTTTAATTTATTTTAAAGGGTGTACATAGATGCAACTAATGACCAGAAAAAATATTTTTCATACTGTTCGTATGATGGTGCTGGTCATGCTGTTTCAATTATTTTCTCCAGCAGTTTTTGCTTTAACTTCAGAGTCTAAAGAAAATGGATATTTTTCTATACTTTGCACTACCCAAGGATACAAGCAGGTTTGGATTGCATTAAATGATGAGAAAGATGCAGAACACACTGTATTTAGTTGCCCATATTGCTCGTTTAGTCTCAATATACTGGATGTTATAAATTCAAATACAGGATATTATCTTGATTTTGTAGATGGTTTTACGGATGATTTTTTAATTACTCAAAATAAAAGTCAATCTGAAGTTTTACTAAAATCTTTGCCCATTCGCGCACCTCCTTATTTTGGTTGATACATAATAAATATTTATTGCTCTACTCTGTTTTATTGAGTACTAGGCAACTGTAACAACTTATAAAAATTACAAGGAAAAAACTATGTTTTATAAAATAATTATATCGGCGCTTATTGCGCTATTAGGAATGAGTACATCTTTTGCAATGGATCATAACAACCATTCTATGAATCATGAGTCGACAGATATTGCGGCACACGACCCATGGATTAGATCTGCACCACCTAATGCTCCTGCATTAGGTGCATTTGTTCAATTGCACAACAATACCCATCAAGATGTGAAATTAATATCAGCCCATGCTGATGGGTTTAAAGATATTCAGCTTCATAAAACTGTTGATGACAATGGTCTAATGAGAATGGTTGAGCAGGAATTTATGCCTATTCCGGCAAATGGAAAATTACACCTTAAGCCAGGTAGTTGGCATATTATGTTAATTAATCCAAGTCACGTTCCTGTAGAGGGTGAAACAGTAACTCTTAAGTTGCAGTTTGATAATGGCTATTCTCAAACGGTTTCCTTTAAAGTTAGAAAGGGTAAGATGATGATGAAACACCATATGCAGCACTAAAGTATGTACAAGAAAATTATAAGTGTAGCTGTTGTTTTGATAGTTGCGCTTATATTGACTGTTAATTCTAAAAAAGATTACAGAGATTTAAAGCAACAACTTAAAGCCTCATTGATAACTTACGATTCTAGTAAGGAGTTAATGTCGTTTTCTTTAGTTGATCATAATAATAGTCAGTTTAATAATGATCGTTTAAAAAATAAATGGACATTGTTAATGTTTGTGTACACACATTGTCCTGATGTGTGTCCTACAGAGCTACTTAATATGTCACTATTGAGAGCTGTATTGTTAGGTAATCAATCAGAGTCGATACCAGAGGTTGTGTCAATTACCTTTGATCCTATAAGGGATACACCAGAAGTGTTGAAAGCCTATATCTCTCATTTCAATGAAGATTTTTTAGGTGTGTCTGGAGAGCAGTCAAGTATTAACAAATTAGTGAAATCATTCGGCGCTTATTATGAGAAATCTTTTAAAGATGAGAATGGTAAAGAGGTAATATTACATGCAGATGAGCCTTTACCTAAATATGCTATTGAAAATGGTTATGTTATAAACCATACTGCACAGATTTATCTTATCTCACCGGATGGTCAAATATTTGCAGAATTTCCAACACCGCATAATGTTAAAACCATGGCAAGTGATATTAATTTAATTATTAAAAATTATCAATAACAAGATACAAAACTTTATTTTATTTACACTAGTTCTGATAGTTTTTATTGGTTATATGTACAAGTACTTCTTTCAAGAGATTATTGCACACCATATTAAAGTTGAGAATTGTCAAATCTCTAAGTCATCTTGTAGCATCTCTATAGGAGAGGGCAAGTTGCTAACGATTGATATTCTTCCAAGGGGTATGATTCCAACGGAAATAATGGAAATCGATGTGCATTTAAAAGGTGTTGACGCCGATAAGGTTATGATTAATTTTGAAGGTGTTGAAATTGATCATAACCTTCCTTCCTATAGCTTTGATGAAATTAATAATGGTCACTTTAATACCAAAGGAATTATAACGCTATGTACATTGAGAAGCATGCATTGGTGGGCAAACTTAGTGGTGTTTTCTGGCAATGAATCGTGGAAAGTGTCATTCCCATTTGAAACCCATAGAGCTGTTAATTAGTGATTAAATTTTATGGTAACCAAAGGTCTTGAGAGTAGTATTCTTATAAGCTGCTCTCTATCAAATATATTTTAGCTGTTTAATAAAAACCCTGAGTTAGTGCAATAAAGATTTGAAATTAACCTGTCGGTTAGAATTTATCCTAATAAAGTTTATTTAGTCTTTTTGTCCACCTTTGCAGCTTTATCCAATACCTCTTGTTTTTTATTAATGTATTTGATAATTTTTCCTGCATGAATAAGTGCCGGATCAAGTTCGGTGGCTTGCTCAGCCATAGCTTTGGACATTTCATAAAAGCCAAGATGTAAATAAGCAATAGACATGGCCGTGAATAATTTAGGGTCTGTAGGGTCTATTAGCGTTGCTTGTTGGTAATTTTTAATGGCTTCTTTATTTTTATTTTCTGATATGTATAGATTGCCCAAACTAACAAAGGCATTTTTACTAGGGGAGGTGCTAATAATTTGTTGCAGCCTTTCTTCTTCTTTTTTAAATTTATTGTCTGTCATTATTTGACTGACTTGTTGTAATATTTTATTAGGTACTGTTGGTGCGTTTGTCATGGCAAAAGCATGGGTGCAAAAAGTAACAAATAATAGATATATTGATAGTTGTTTAAGTTTCATTGTTCTTCCTTGTATAAGATTAATAGAGGCCTTTATATAATGATGAATAATCATGATTATATAAAGGCCTCTATTGAAAAAAATACCCCTTTCAAGTTGCCTTGGCAGGGGTATTTAATTATGACTTACAAAGCTAAATTATTTTTCAAATTGAGCTTTAAAGTCTGCAGTTGCCTTCTTGCGAATTGCCTGCTGTTTAGGGCTCATCTTACCCAGATACCATTTATGGTTATCTGAATTAAGCACTTCATCTATAGTAGCCTGAAGGTTGGCAGCCGCGACATTTTTAGAAGGATCACTAGATGACATACCTTTATCAATCAGATGCTCTAATTCTGGAAGAAGGTGTGTGTAGAAATTTCTAGCGATTTCATACGTACCATGCCAATGAGTAATGTCAGGACCCATCATTGCAGCACCATGACGAGCACGACGACCTTCGTGATGCCATAACTCGAACCAGATGAAGTCAATCTTATTACTAAACTTAACCGGCTTCATTAAAGGCTTAGCGGCCTTCATTAGCTTAAGTCCAGGCTTAGCAAATTTCTCATTGTACAATTCAATCAAACCATCGTACTGTACATAGAAGTTCTCAACATATTCATCTGAGTGACACGCTTCACAAACATTTTGCATGTTGTCGCGACGAGTTTCCCATTTAACGTGTTGACCTGGCAATCCCATCTTTTTGTCTGATACCTCAGGACGAATAGACACAGGAGGGCGGTTATTCCAAGAAATACGCAAACCAACATCATGAGTCACATCTTGGTCTTTAGTAGCACCCATATGACAAGTTGAGCAAGTTGGCGCAGTGTAGTAATCTTCACCTGGAATCCACTTAGATTTCTCCATACCTAGATTTTCTTTTTGAGAAGCATATTGAATACCATGCTTAGACTCATTATAGATTTCGATATGTGGATGATCTGGACCCATATGACACTTGCCACATGTTTCTGGTGCACGAGCTTGCTCTACCTTAAAGGTATGACGAGCGTGACAAGCAGTACAAGCGCCCTCTGAACCATCAGGGTTGATTCTACCAATACCAGTATTCGGCCATGTTGCAGGATCTAGGGCGCCATCTTCTAGCACTTTGACCTGTGAACCATGACACTGCCAACAACCATTTACTGCAGCAGCAGAGTTGCCATCAGGGAAGCCGTCAGTAACAAAAGAGCTGTTACCTTCAACAACTTCCGCCAATAGATTGTCTAGAGAGCCTAAGATTCTGCCAGCTTTAGCATGGTGTGATTCCTCTGTTTCTTTAACTTCGTGTTCATGACAGTTGGCACAATCACGTGGTGAAACGATGATCGAGATAAGTTTTTCTTTGCCTTTTTTACCATGCATGAATCCGTCAATATCACCTTCATCTGCAGCGTGACATTCATAACAACCAACTTTAGCGCGATGGTGTTTAGAATCGCCCCACTGTTGAACAACGCCGTTATTATCTTTTTTATGGCAAGTGGCGCACTCCTTGCTCTCCTCTGACATTCTTGCAGGTGGTTCAGAAACTGATGCAGTTGCCGAATTACTGATAAACATCAGAGATAAAATAAGCATTAAGCCTTTAATTATCTCTTTCATAACTCACTCCGTTTTATATTTTTTATTATTGTAATTACCCTCTACTTTGCATTTTTACCCACAGCAAGGCATAAATAAAATAATGTAAGTTATTGTTTTTTAAATAAATTGTTTTTTATTGATGTAGGTCAATTTAATACAATAAAACTTACAAAGTTAATATAGGTTGTTTTAGGTTTGGGTAATTTATTGCTATGATGAAAAGGCATCTCTTTGTTTTTGATTACTCTCTAAGATGATAGCCAAAGAGGTGCACCGTATTCTTTTTGAGAATTGATAGATAGTAGTTACTGTCAAAAGATAACCTATGTTATTTTTACTTCAGATGGTTTTTTATATAATTAATCATCTAGAATTAAAAGGTCTCAGTAATGACAGTAAAAGATACTATCGATGTTTGTGGTGTTTTAGTGCACGCTCAAAATGGTAAAGAACAAGAAGTAAAGAGTGTGCTTAATGCAATTGATGGTGTTGAGGTGCATCATACAACAGAAAATTCACGTTTGATTGTTACTATTGAGCTTGATGGTAGAAGGCAAATTATGGATACTATGAGTAGTTTTAATGATTTGCCAAACGTGGTTTCTACGGTGTTAACTTACCAACATTCAGAAGAAGTTTAGTCTTTTTATTGTGGCCATTTCACGCAGAGAGTTTTTTATTAATTCTGCTAGATTGGCCACTACTTCTGCGCTTATTGCGACAGGAATTATTAGTTATTCAAAATACGCTTACTCTATCCCTGCAACTGCTATTCGACCACCAGGCGCACTTGCAGAAAAAGATTTTATCTCAGCTTGTATTCGTTGCGGCTTATGTGTGAATAACTGTCCATTTCCTACTTTATCATTGGCTACTGAAAAAGACGGGGTGGCTATTGGTACGCCATTTTTTACCGCACGTACAGCAGGTTGTGAAATGTGCGATGATATTCCTTGTGTTAAGGCTTGCCCAACAGGTGCGCTAGATAAAAATTTAACAGATATCAATGATGCAAAAATGGGGCTTGCACGTATTGTTGATACACAAGGGTGTATTGCATATCAAGGTCTAAGATGTGAGGTTTGCTTTAATGTTTGCCCTGTACAAGGTAAGGCAATTACCGTAGAAAGAAAACATAATGAACGTAGTGGCAAACACACATTGTTTATACCAGTGGTGCATTATGATTATTGCACAGGCTGTGGCAAGTGTGAAGAAGCCTGCATTATGGAAGAGGCAGTTATTAAGATATTGCCAATCAATTTAGCAAAGGGTAGGCGTCAAGATCACTACAAACTAGGCTGGGAAGAAAAGCAAAAAGCAGGAAAATCTTTAGTCTCTCCAGATGTTAAGCATCAATACAATCTACCCAAAGGTAAGAAGTACGACTTACAGGGCGAAGGTTTAACAGATGTTAAAGTGGAGTCTAGCTTGGGCAATGCATTAGATACGCTTAATAGCTTCAATCCTTTATTTGATATTAAAAGAAAATGAGAAAAATCAATATCTGTAAAGTAGTTGGCAAGGAGGCTAAAAAATCTAGAGGTTGGTTTAATGCCAATAAATATTTAATTATGCGCAGAGTGTCGCAATTAAGTATTTTGACTTTGTTTTTATTGGGACCTTGGCTTGACATGTGGATTGTTAAAGGCAATCTTAGCTCAAGTCTTTTGCTAGAGACTGTTCCATTGACAGACCCATTTGTATTGTTGCAATCTATTTTTGCAGGTCATTCATTGGCAACTGATGCTTTAATTGGCGTTTCAATCGTGATTGTCTTTTATCTAATTGTTGGTGGACGGGTATTTTGTTCTTGGGTGTGTCCAGTAAATATGGTGACTGATGCAGCATCTTGGCTCCGATGTAAATTTGGTATTAAAGCTACTAGTGGCGGTGTATCTAGCAAAACACGGTATTGGTTGTTGGCAAGTGTAATGATCTCAGCATTTATTGCAGGATCCATTGTTTGGGAGTTGGTCAATCCAGTATCAATACTGCATCGCGGTATTATTTTTGGCATGAGTTTTGCCTGGTTTCTAATTGCTTTTGTATTTCTATTTGATGTATTTGTGGTTAAGAATGGCTGGTGTTCTCGCATTTGCCCAATGGGTGCTTTTTATTCTTTATTGGGTAAGTTTTCCCTTTTAAGAATAAGTGCAAAAAATAGAGATAAATGCAATGACTGCCTAGAGTGCTTTGCAGTTTGCCCTGAATCACAAGTGATTAATCCTGTTTTAAAAGGCGAGGGTAGTATTGTTGTGCTAGATGGAAATTGCACCAATTGTGGCAGGTGTATTGATGTTTGCGAGCCACAAGTCTTTAGCTATTCTTCTCGATTTAAAAAAAATTAGTACAAAACAACCTATGTTAATGAAATGGGTTTAACAACAGTTTAAAGTTGTTAGTTCATTTTAATAGGTAATTTTTTACAAATCTACGAGGAGAAACAATGGCTATCACAAGAAGAGAGTTCATTAAAAATAGTGCAATCAGTGCTACAGCTGCTACAGCGGGTGTAACTCTACCAGGAATCGCACTTTCAAATTATAACGAGAGTGTTGACGGCATTAAGTGGGATAAAATCCCATGTCGTTTTTGTGGTACAGGTTGTTCTGTTTTAGTAGGTACTAAAAATGGAAAAATGGTTGCCTCACAAGGTGATCCAGATGCTCCGGTTAATAAAGGTCTTAACTGTGTTAAAGGTTATTTCTTATCTAAAATTATGTATGGCAAGGATCGCTTAACTCAGCCGCTTCTTCGTAAGAAAAATGGAAAATATGACAAAAATGGTGACTTTACACCGGTGTCGTGGGATGAGGCATTTGATGTCATGGAAGATAAATTCAAGGCTGCTATCAAGGTATCAAAAAAAGAAAATGAAGGCAAGCCTGTTGAAAAAATGACCTCACGCGTTGGTATGTTTGGCTCTGGTCAGTGGACGGTTTGGGAGGGTTACGCGGCAAGCAAATTGTTTAAAGCTGGTTTTAGATCAAACAATATCGATCCAAATGCTCGCCACTGTATGGCATCAGCAGTAGGTGCATTTATTCGCGCCTTTGGCTCAGATGAGCCAATGGGTTGTTATGATGACTTTGAGCATGGAGAGACATTTGTGCTTTGGGGCTCTAACATGGCAGAGATGCATCCAATTTTATGGTCTCGTATCTCTGATACGCGCCTAACTAAACCAGGCGCAGAGGTGCATGTATTATCAACTTTTGAACACCGTTCATTTGAGTTGGCTGACAATGGCATGGTGATGAATCCGCAGTCAGATTTGGCTATTCTTAATTATATTGCTAACTATATTATTGAGACTAAAGCGTATAACAAAGACTTCCTTAAAAAGCATGTTAATTTTACTAAAACACCAACAGATATTGGTTATGGCTTGCGTAATGATCATCCGTTGCAGAAAAAAGCTAAAAATGCTAACAAGGGTAAACTAACCAAAATTAATTTTGAAGAATATAAAGAGTCCCTTAAGCCTTACACATTAGAAAAAGCAGTTGAAATTTCAGGTGTTCCAGCAGAAAAATTAGAGCGACTAGCAAAACTATACGCTGATCCTAATAAAAAGGTTATGTCATTATGGACAATGGGCTTTAACCAGCATACTCGCGGTGTTTGGGTAAATGGCCTAATGTACAACGTACATTTATTAATGGGTAAGATTTCTCAACCGGGCAATGGTCCATTTTCACTAACAGGACAGCCGTCAGCATGTGGTACTGCTCGTGAAGTAGGTACATTTGTACATCGTCTGCCTGCAGATTACGTGATCATGAAAAAACCACATCGTCAGTTTGCTGAGAAAATCTGGAAATTGCCAGCAGAAACCATTCCTGGCAAAAAAGGTTATCATGCGGTTGCTCAAAGTAGAGCGCTTAAAGATGGCAAATTAAATGCTTACTGGGTAATGTGTAATAACAACATGCAGGCTGGTCCAAATATTAATGATGAAATGCTACCTGGTTGGAGAAATCCAGATAACTTTGTTGTAGTGTCAGACCCGTATCCAACAGTATCAGCACAAGCTGCTGATCTAATTTTACCAACAGCAATGTGGGCAGAAAAAGAAGGTGCATACGGTAATGCCGAGCGTCGTACACAATTTTGGCGTCAACAGGTTAACGCACCAGGAGAGTCTAAGTCAGATTTATGGCAAATGGTTGAATTCTCCAAGAGATTTACTACCGATGAAACATGGTCAGACGAGTTACTTGCTAAAAACCCTGAATACAAAGGCAAGAGCTTGTATGAAGTTTTATATGCAAATGGTCAAGTTGACAAATTTGAAAAAACTCAAGTCACAGATTCAGATGGCCATAAATACGATAATTCAGAAATGGACGACTTTGGCTTCTACATTCAAAAGGGTTTATTTGAAGAGTACCGTCGATTTGGTTTAGAAGGTGTGAAGAAGGGTCATGAATTAGCTGAATTTGATGCTTATCATAAGGCTAGAGGTTTGCGCTGGCCAGTTATTAACGGCAAAGAAACGTTATGGCGTTATAGTGAGGGTTATGATCCTTATGTTAAAAGCGGCGAAGGGTTTAAATTTTATGGCAAGAAAGATGGAAGGGCGAATATCATTACTGCGCCATATGAGCCACCTGCAGAAGTGCCAAATGAGGAGTTTGATCTTTGGATGTCAACAGGCCGTGTGCTAGAGCATTGGCATACAGGTACAATGACAAGGCGTGTTCCAGAACTTTATCGTGCAGTGCCAGATGCAGTTATTTATATGCATCCTGATGACGCAAAATCTCGTGGTTTAAGACGAGGTAAAAATGCCAAGATTTCTTCATCTCGTGGAGAGATGATTGCCATGATTGAAACTAAGGGTCGTAATAAACCACCTAAGGGTTTAGTGTTTGTGCCTTTCTTTGATGCCTCTCGCTTGGTTAATAAATTAGTATTGGATGCCACTGATCCACTTTCTAAAGAGACGGATTATAAGAAAACACCCGTTAAAATTGTTAAGGTATAGGAGGAGATGATCATGAAAACTAAATTACTAACAATAACAATCGTTTCAGTATTTGCCTTAAGTTCACAAGCAAATTTTTTTAGCGGTAATCATAATTGGAATAATCCACTCTCTGCAGCGATGGATAGTGTTAAAGATGTTGTCGAAGAGGTTAAAGAAGTTACAACAAGTGCAGTGGACACAGTGAAGGAAGTTACAGAGTCAACGGTAGACAAAGTAACTGACGTAGTTAATTCAGTCGCTGATGTGGTTGATGTTGCTTCACTTCGTGGTACACATATACTTGATGATATATCAATTGCACCTGAAAAATTTAAGTGGATTAAAAAGAATGTTGAGTTTGAGCGTAGTTATGACGATCAGCCGCCACTTATTCCGCATAAAATTAGTGGAAATATAAATCTTAAGGAAAATAGTTGTCTTTCTTGTCATAGTGATGAAAACTATAAAGAAGAAGAGTCGCCTAAGATGTCAAGCACGCATTTCTTTACACGTGATGAAAAGCGTTTGTCTGAATTGTCACCAAGACGTTACTTTTGTTTGCAGTGTCATGTGCCGCAAGCAAAAATAGAGCCATTAGTTGGTAGTAACTTTATCAATTTAGATGAGTAACATCTAAGTTGGCAGGTGAAATGACTAGAGCCCAACTCTTGAGAGGGGGTTGGGGCTCAAGTAAACAAGTTGTTCTTAGGCCGCCATGGTCTAAAAGTGAGGATCAATTTATTGATTTGTGCAATCGATGTGGTGACTGCATAGATGTATGCCCTGAAAAAATACTCACCACAGGGTCTGGAAAATTTCCAGTCGTGGATTTTAAAAAAGGTGGCTGTAGTTTTTGTAAAAAGTGTGTTGAATCTTGCAAATACAATGCATTTGAGGTATTTAGTAAAGAGCCTTGGGGTTTGATAGCAGAAATTAAAGATAACTGTTTGTCTAAAATTGGCGTAGTTTGTCAGTCATGTTCTGAAATTTGTGATCATGGTGCTATTGAATTTAGCTTGCAAATGGGCGGTATTCCTAGCATAGATTTAGATGTGAGTAATTGCAGTGGTTGTGGAGATTGTGTATCGATTTGCCCTAAAGATGCAATTCAAATAAATTAAAAAAATATTATTATAAGGAGAAAGAAAATGAATAGAAGATCCGCTATAAAAGCGTTGATTGGTGGTGCAGTTGCATTGTCTGGCATATTGCCATTTAATGCCTTGGCAAATATTATGGGTAATTTAAAAGCAGCTGATGCTATTAATGAAATCACAGGTGGCAAGCACTCAGCATCAGACAAGTTGAAATTTAAAACTCCAAAATTAGCTGAAAATGGTTCGCAAGTTCCGGTCACGGTTGATGCTTCGGCATTAGCAAGTGTAAAGAGTATTTTTTTAGTGGTTCATGAAAATATCAAGCCTGTAGCTATGCGTGTTGATTTTGACTCTACAGATGTTGTGGCTTTTGCAAGTTTTAGAGTAAAGATGGGCAAGCCTACTAAAGTGACAGCAATTGTACATACAGCAAGTGGCTTTGTAACTGCTTCAAGTAATACTAAAGTAACTAAGGGCGGTTGTTAACCAGTAAGAACAAGGAGAATTATTATGGCAAAGAAGATTAAAGCAAGAGCAAAAATGAAAAAAGGCCTTATTGAGGTTAAATACAAAGTAACCCATGCAATGGAAACGGGTCGCAGAAAGAACAAAGCAGGTGATTTGGTGGCTGAAGAATATATTAGTCATATTGAAATTAGCAAAAATGGTAAAGGAATGATGACGCTCACCCCAAATTCAACTATATCAGCAAATCCGTATTTCTTCTTTAAGATGAAGGGCGCTTCAGGAGATGAGATCACATTATCATGGGTAAGCAATACGGGTGAGAAAAACTCAGCCACTACTAAAGTTAAGTAGTTGTTTTTTTAATCAAAATTTGCATTTAAAAAAAATGCCTGAAATAAGCAAGCCTATAATAATAGTTGCGGCTTACTGCAGGTATTTTTGGCGCCTGCGGGCATGGGATCATTCATGCACAACATGGGTAATGATATGTCTGGCATGCGCTATGACATTAATAAATTCACCAAGCCTGAAAATATCATGATGCCATGATTAAGGTGGAAGGCAAATGTGAGTAATAAAAACTTACTTAAAATAGCTTTTTTATCTTTATTTGTTTCATTTCAAATACAAGCATCTGACCCTGTTAGCGGTCAGATTATTGCAGCTAAATCTTGCGATCGATGCCATGGAGAATTTGGTATTAGTGATGATACTGATACCCCGCATTTAGCCTCTCAAAGTGTTAGTTATATTATTAAGCAACTTCAAGATTACAAATCTAAAGTTCGTGGTGATAAAAATATGTACAAGCGTGCTAAGAAGCTTGACAATCAGCAAATGAACGATATTGCCACTTGGTATGAATCGCAGCTATTGCCAGAAACCAATATCTTATTAAGAAAAAATATTAAGACACCTTCGTTGGTGAATAAAGGTGATGTAAATCGCGGTATTCCGCCTTGTGATTTGTGTCATGGCAAGGATGGTAAAACCTCAATTGGCTCAACGCCAGTATTGGCCGGACAGCAGTTTGGTTATTTATTATCTACCATGGAATACTTTGCTGATGGCTCTAGGAGTAATGATCCGGGTGGCGCTGTGCAAGGAATTATTAAAAAACTATCTGATGTTGAGATCGAGGCATTAGCCGTTTATTACTCAGAACTCGGTGGTAGAGAGGCAGAGTAATAAGAGCCTACCAAGCTGCATTTTCAACCAAAGATTGAACTAATTCATTGGCTTTAGAACTTGGCGCTTCAGATGCTTTGTCTATAGCACTAAGCTTTGTATAAATAATATGAGTTTGTTCAGGATTATTAACTAAAGAGTAAAGGGCGATTTTAAATGGACAAGCTGAAATATTCAAAGGATTAGCTAGCACTAATTGGTGTGATATATTTGCAGAGCAAAATTCAATAATTTCAGCTTGTTCATAAATTTTTCTAGCATTTGAAATGCTGTCTTTGGTTCGATCCAGCATGTCACTTGCATGATATATTTTAGAGATGTTAAGCGCCTTTTCTTCGATAGCATCAATAAGATTGCTGCGAACATCTTTGTAAGGGCTGCCAACAACTTTATTAGTAACGATATTTGCCAAAGTTATATTTGCCAAGCAAATGATAGCGGTAAATGAAAAATATTTAAAAATCGAATTCATGCTTAAAATCCAAAACTGAATATTGAAAAAAGAACTTCCTCCATTTTATATCACAATAAGGAGAGTGAAAAATAGATAGGGTAGAGGGGGTGTGATTGATTATAGTTCAGGTTTATTTACAATGAAACAATCTATGTTATTTATTTGTATTGGACAACCTTATAGAATTGTAATCAATAATAAATTTAATAAGCATGTCTATGCTGTTTTATTGTTAAGTGAGGAGAACTTATCTTTATTAGGATAAGAATTAATTTTATATAAACAATATGGAGTTTTATGATGAGAGATACAATCATTAAATCTACACTACTAGTTGCCACTTTAGCACTAGGTTCGTATGTTCAAGCTGCGCCTTCTGGCCAGATGTTGGGCAATACTTGTGCAGGTTGTCATGGTACCAATGGTGCCAGTACAGGTAATGCCATTCCATCTATTGCAGGTTTGTCTGAAACCTACATGATAGAAACAATGAATGCTTATAAATCTGATGAAAGAAGTTCATCCATTATGGGTAGGATTGCTAAAGGCTATACAGAAGAAGATTTCGAAAACATGGCAGGATTCTTTGCTGAGCAAGAGCCGCATAAGAATTTAAACCAATCTTTCGATGTAGCTAAAGCCAATGCTGGCCAAGCGCTACATGAAAAATATTGTGACAAATGTCATACTGAAGGCGGTACGGTAGCTGATGATGATGCTGGTCAATTATCAGGTAATGCTAAGTTATTCACGCAATATTCATTGGCTGATTTCCATGATGAATCGCGCGATATGGAAAAGAAAATGGCTAAAAAAATGAAAAGAATGCTTAAGAGAGATTCAGATGCATTCGATAAGCTTGTTAACTACTATGCCAGTGGCAAATAGAGGAGAATACTAATGAGTAAACAAAATAGAAGAAGTTTTTTAAAAACATTGGGCCTAGGTGCGACTGCTGCAACAGCAGTATCTTATGCTCCATTTGCAATTGGCGGCTCTAGTAAGAAGGTTGTTATTGTTGGTGGCGGTATGGGTGGTGCAGTTGCTGCAAAATACATCCGTATGATGGACAAGTCTGTTGAAGTGACACTAATTGAAGCTAATAAAGATTATTTCACTGGTTTTACCAGTAATCTAGTTATTGGTGGTAGTCGTAGTATTGATGAGATTAAATTTGGCTATGATGGTCTAAGAGGTCATGGTGTTAACGTTGTAATTGATAAAGTTACTAATATTGATGCAAATGCTAAATCAGTTAAAACTGCCAGTGGTAAGACCTTTGCTTATGATCGTTGTATCGTTGCACCAGGTATTGATTTCCGTTATGACAGAATTGATGGCTATGATGAAGGTGTGGCAAGCACTCAAATTGCTCACGCTTGGAAAGCTGGCCCACAAACGGTCATGTTACGCGATCAAATTCGATCTATGAAAAAAGGCGGTACTGTTATTATTTCAGCTCCACCTAATCCGTTCCGTTGTCCTCCAGGGCCATATGAGCGTGCTGCACAAATTGCTCATTACTTAAAGCATAATAACCCAACAGCTAAAATTTTAGTTTTAGATGATAAAGAGAAGTTTTCTAAGTTTGGTCTATTTACAGCAGGTTGGGCCAAGCATTATGGCTACGGTACAGACAATTCAATGATCGAATGGGTGAAAGGCTCTGCTGGTGGCAAGATTGAATCAGTTGATGTTGCTGGCATGACATTATCAGGTGAAGTTGATGATTATCAGGGTGATGTTATTAATATTATTCCGGCTCAAAAAGCAGGTCATATTGCTCACGTTGCTGGCTTAACTAATAAATCTGGCTGGTGTCCAATTGAGGGTAAAACTTTTGAATCAACTATTCATAAGAATATTCATGTTATTGGCGATGCTGCAATTCAGTCTCCACTTCCAAAGTCTGGCTATGCAGCCAACTCTGAAGGTAAGGTGTGTGCTGCAGCAGTTGTTGCACTACTTAATGGTGATAAAGCTCCAGATCCTTCATATGTTAATACTTGTTACTCTGTTATTGCCCCGGGCGATGGTATTTCTGTTGCAATGGTTTATAACTATGCTAACGGAAAGATCAATAAAGTTAAAGGCTCTGGTGGCTTAACACCGGGTAAGTTTGATGCTAAGATGAGAGCAAGAGAAGAACAGTATGGTTACTCTTGGTTTGACAACATCACTAATGATACTTTTGGCTAACCAGCCCTAAGCTTTAATTAGTTTTTAAAACCCAGGTCATTGACCTGGGTTTTTTTATGTTTTTTAATAATATAAATTAAATAGTTCTTTTTTGCATATAATTACTACTTTATATGGAGAAAATTGATCTGGATCAATTTCTTTAATATAAGTATATGATAATATGCTCATATTAAAAACATGAGGAGAATGTTTTGATTTGCAAAGCAAATAATAAAGATAGGGCGCCTAATTGCGCCAAATGCGTGATCAAAGGTAAAAGCATCTTTAATTCATTAAGTGATGAAGAAGCGACTAAAATTTCTACTTTTATTGAAAATAAAGGCACCTATTTATCTGGTGAATACTTAACTAGTGAGCATGAAAATTCGCATTATAGTCTCTGCGTTAATTCTGGATACCTCATTCTCGGTACGCATTTAAAAAATGGATCCCGTCAAATTTTTAAAGTAATATTCCCAGGAGAATCAGTAGGCTTTGCTAATGGTTCTGATAATCAAGGCTATTTTGTTCAAGCAATAACTGATGCAGACGTTTGTATTATTAGCGCTTTATCGGTTAAAAAACTACTTAAAGAGCATAATGATGTTGCGCTGCGATTAATAGAAGTGTTGTCTGATAATTCAAATTCGTATCAACAGTATTTATTAGGTTTGGGAAGAAAGAGCGCAAGAGAGGCGCTTGCATATTTGATTATGGACTTATCTACACGTATTCAGCAGCAGAATACTACTTGCGCTAAAAGTACTGATAATCAGTGTTTTTTCCCACTCAATCAAGAGGATATGGCTGATGTGCTAGGATTGACAAAAGTTCATATTTCGCGTGTTATTTCACAATTTAAAAAAGAAGAATTGATCGAATGTGGACACAAAAAATTAAAGGTGCTTAATAAAGAAAAACTTAGTAAATTGGGTGCTTACCCCCCCGCACCTGATTAAATTCTGATGTGATAATTTATTTTATCTCTTCGTTATTTTTAAATATTTTTTCTTCCCAAATTTTTCCAACTTGGTCCCACCAAGTGGATTTACCTTCTAATTGGTTGTTTTTATAATGATAGCGTTTCATTTTTTCTCCATTGGAAAAAAACCAAGTTTTTTGCCCATCTAAAGCGCCATCTTTATAGTTTAGCTCGATTTTTTTATGGCCGTTTTTTCGCCAAAAAGTGGTTGTACCATGTTCAATTCCATTTTTAAAATTAGCCATAAATTCCTTGTCACCATTGGGAAAATAAAAGACTGACTCCCCATGCTCTTTGCCATTTTTATAATTAGACTCTCTAATAATTTGACCATTTTTATGTCGAGTAATTACTTTTCCAGTGAATAGCTCGGAGGTACCTTTTTTATAGATCGTGCCATTAATACTAATTGTGTCATTTGAGTCTAAAGCTTGATTGTTGTCACTACAAGAAGTGGTTATCAGGATTATAAAAAAAGCAAGTAAGATGCCTTTCATGATTTGGGCTTATTGTTAACAATGGATTTTGTTTGTGTTGTATCCACTTTTTTCATGGATTTTTTAAAACCTTTAATAGCTCCACCTAAGTCTCCGCCAATATTTTTTAGTCGCTTCCCACCAAAAAGCAACAGCACAATCACTAAAATAATAATTAATTCAAATGGTCCTGGTATCATATTTTTTTCTCATTTTTATTTGTTATTTTGTATTAATTTTAACAACTTAAAATATGGCTGTGTCGTTTATTTTTAAAGGCTTTGAGGGTGATAATGTAGGTTAATTAAAAGGACTTTGATTGGTGAAATAAGTTCTATAAATTAGCTCTTTAAAAAGTATGATAAAGAATAGATGTCAAGGTATTTTTTTTGTAAAAAAATAAAAATAATGTCAATTAAGGTGTTAAATTGTCATCTGTCAATGTGAATAACCATAATGACATTTAACTTCACGGAATTATATGAAATCTTCTTTTATTGGTTTGCTAATGTTTTTGTTTTTGTCACAGGCATTTGCTTTTAATGCAGAAATTGGCGAAGAGATAAATGAAACTTGTGCTGGGTGTCATGGTGAGTTTGGAGAGGGTGGTAAAGATGGTGAATATCCAAGGGTTGCAGGCCTTCCTTTTCAATATTTAAAAACACAACTGGAGTTGTTTAAAAGCAGAGAGCGTTTAAATATTCCAATGGCACCTTACACCAAAGAGAGGGAGCTACCCAATGAGGATATTATTGATGTTTCTGGGTATCTGTCTGGTGTTGTGCTACTAACAAAAGTGCCAGCCATTGATAGCAATAAAGAGTTTGACGCCTATGCTCGCCTAAAACTATCTCAATCTGTATTAAATATTCCAAGATTTAATGGTGACTTTGACAAAGGTAAGAAAATATATTTTTCTGATTGCAAATCTTGTCATGGAAAAGCTGGAGAAGGAAAGGCTAGAAAAGGCATACCACTACTTGCAGGCCAATATACAAAATACTTAAAAAAGCAAATTATAAATTACCAAAAAAGAAAACGAATTCACGATGAAGAAGAGCTAGAGGATAATATGTTTTTAGATTACACAGAAGAAGATATTCATAATTTACTCTCATTCTTAAGTATTTTGGATGATTGAATCTAAAAAAATATGAAAAAAATAGTAATCATATTAGTGTCATTTTTTTACTAGCCTTTGATAGCAATACTTCACAAGCTGTTGGTTTTAAAGTTCGAAAAGGAGGTGTGATAATGCTCCACAAGACTTGTTAGTTGTGTATCGCAAGGCTGTCGGTTAGTGGTGATATTGCTTTGTATACTTAACCCCTAAAAAGTTTGTGGACTCTTTCTTGACCTGGGTCAAGGCTCCTGATTTTTCACTTATTTAAAATTGTAAATGTTTTTATAGTAAAGATAACTGTCTTATGTTGATGGCTAATTGTTACTATTAAATGAGTTGCTTTCTACGTTATGTAGGTGGTTATTTTTAAATAAGAGGAGGTTTTATGAGACTAAAGAAATTTAGTTCTGTTTTATTAGGCTTGAGTTTGGGCGCTAGTCTGGCAACAAGTGTAATGGCAGAGCAATCATTACAAGATGTAATGGATGCTAGGGGCTTGACTGAAAAGGATGTACTTTCGGCAGCTAAAATTTACACACCTACGGGTGGACGTGATGAGTATTTGGCGTTTTCATCTGGTGGACAGAGTGGTCATGTGATTGTTTACGGCATTCCTTCGATGCGTATTTTAAAATATATTGGCGTATTTACACCTGAACCTTGGCAGGGCTATGGCTTTGATGATGAATCAAAAGCCGTGTTAAAACAAGGTGGTAATGATGATATGGAAATCCAGTTTGGTGATACTCACCATCCAGCATTCTCTGAGACTGAAGGTGAATACAATGGTAAGTACTTATTTATTAATGATAAAGCCAATCCTCGTATTGCTGTTATTGATCTACACGATTTTGAAACTAAACAAATCGTTGGTAACCCATTCTTTAAATCGACACATGGCGGTGCATTTGTAACGCCTAATACTGAATACGTTATGGATGCTGCACAATATGCCGCACCATTAAGTGATGAATTTGTTCCTCTTTCAGAGTTTAATGAAAAATACCGTGGTGGTTTGACTTACTGGAAGTTTGACATGGAAGAAGGCAAGATTAAGCCTGAGCAGTCATTTACTTTCGAAATGCCTCCTTACTCACAAGATTTATCAGATGCTGGTAAGTTTGTATCTATGGGCTGGGGTTTCACTAACTCGTTCTGTTCTGAGCGTTATGTTGGTGGTGTAGAAAGAGGTCGCCCTCCATTTGAAGCGGGTTGTTCTCAGAAAGATACTGACTTCTTGCATGTTACTAACTGGCAGAAAGCAGCTGAGTTAGTTGCTGCTGGTACTATTGGTAAGCAAGTTAACGACTCTACATTGATCTCTATTGAAGAGGCGGTTGCAAATGATCTTTTATTCTTAGTTCCTGAGCCTAAGAGCCCACATGGTGTAGATGTTAGCCCTGATGGATCTCATATTATTGTTTCTGGTAAGCTTGATAGTCATACTTGGGTGTATGGTTGGGATAAGATTAAAAATGCCATTGATAGTAAGAAATTTGAAGGTACAGATGAATACGGTATTCCTATCATCGCTATGAAAGATGCTCTACAAACTCAAGTTCAAGTAGGTTTAGGTCCATTGCATACTCAGTACGATTCAAAAGAATGCGTGGTTTACACTTCTATTTATGTTGACTCAATGGTGACAAAATGGAACTACTGTACTGGTAAAGTATTGGATCAAATCCATATCCACTATAACATTGGTCACTTAATGACAATGGAAGGTGATTCTGCTTCTCCAGATGGCAAATACCTAGTAGCTCTTAATAAGCTAGCTATTGATCGTTTTAACCCTGTTGGACCTTTGCATCCGCAAAACCACCAGTTAATTGACATTAGTGGCGATAAGATGAAGTTAGTAGCTGATATGCCAATTCCTTTAGGTGAGCCGCATTATGTAGTTGCCATTAAGGCTGACAAGCTTAAGCCAGTTGTTCGTTATAAGTCTGGTTGGGATTCACGTGCAGACAAGCGTTCACCTTACAAAACTCGCGCAGGTCGTGAAAAGGTTGTGCGTAAAGATGGCGTAGTTCATGTGTATGGAACAGTTATTCGTTCTCATATTACACCTGAAATTATTGAAGTTGAAGAAGGTGAGACAGTTTCAATTCACTTAACTAACTTAGAGCGTGCACAAGATGAAACTCATGGTTTTGCTATCTATGACGAAAATGTTCAATTATCAATTGAACCAGGTAAGACTGTTAGTACTACCTTTGTTGCAGAAAAGCCTGGTGTTTATCCATACTACTGTACAGAGTTCTGTTCTGCACTTCACTTAGAAATGCAAGGTTACTTATTGGTTAAGCCAAAAGGTTATGTCGCTAAAGAAGGTAAGATCAAAGAAGGTCAAGTCTATACCGAAGCTGACTACAACAAGCAGGTTAAAACTAATAACGATACCCAAGCAGTAATTAACTCTGTTGTTGGTTTCATTACTAGCCATAACTACAAAGACTTCCCAGAAGTTGTAGCATTGGTTGAAGATGCAACTGATCAGTTAGGTTTTGCTGATGGTGCCAAGAAGAAGTCTGAAGCATTTGCTGCAGAGGGTGACTACCAAAATGCAACACTTTGGGCTGGTCAACATTGGCAGTATCAAGTTAAGACGGCTGATATGGGTCTGCGTGCTAAAACATTCCTAGAGGAGCATGGCGCAGTTAAGGTTGAGTAGCAGTTGGTTGTTATTTAACTAAAATTAAATAAAAATGGGGGGCAACCCCCATTTTTTTCGAATTATTATTAAAAATAAGGTTAATATTATGAAAAAATTAAAATCATTATTGTTAGTTCCTGTTATCGCACTAGGTATGTCTTCAGTGGCAAGTGCAGATGGAGCGTCATTATTTAAAGCAAAGACTTGCTGGGCATGTCATGGTAAGGATGCAAATTCTCCATTACTGCCAATTTATCCAAAGCTTGCTGGTCAGAATGCTGATTATGCATTTACCCAACTTAAGGATATTAAATCTGGCAAGCGTTCAAATGGTCAATCAGCAGCAATGCAGGGTGTGATGGTGCTTGTTAATGAAGCGGAAATGCGTGAAATCGCAGATTGGCTTTCAACACTATAAGTATTATTATTTTAACAGCCCTTGTTTAAAGGGCGATAATTAAGGAATATAAAATGAATAAAATAAAACTATTAGCTTCAACAGGCTTACTAACGTTAGGCTTAATTTCTGGCCAATCTGCTTTTGCATCTGCCGGTACAGCTGAGTGGAATGCAGAGGGTGGAGAGAAATCTATTGCCATGACATTAGCGCCAGATCGTGAGAATGGTATTGAAATCTATGAAGTGTGCTCAGCTTGTCATTTGCTTGAAGGCTGGGGTAGAAAGGATGGTACATTCCCACAATTGGCTGGCCAGTCGCGTGAGGTTCTGATTAAGCAATTAGCAGATATTCGCGCACTGAATCGTGACAATCCAACAATGTATCCTTTTGCATTGCCTGAGTCTATTGGTGACGAGCAAGCATTAGCTGATGTAACAGCATATATTGCCACGCTGCCTATGAATCCAGAGAATGGTCAAGGACCTTGGAACTCACTGTTCCCTGAGTTTGCACAAGGCGAGAAGCTGTATAAAGACAATTGTGTAGAGTGTCATGGTGATCATGGTGAAGGTATGCCTGAAAAATTCTATCCAAGAATTGAAGGTCAGCATTATGCTTATATGCTGCGCCAGTTTGAGTGGATCCGTGATGGTAAGCGTCGCAATGCTAACCCAGATATGGTTAAGCAGATTAAAGGTTTCTCAGATAAGGATATGCAGATGGTTATCAACTGGGTATCTAGAGTTAAGGTTGATCCAAAAGATCTAGCGCCTTCAGCTGATTGGCAAAATCCAGACTACGATTAGTAGTTTTTAAACAAGGCATGAGTTTTCATGCTTTGTTTTATTTGCAATGAGTTTTTATATTAATAAAATACTTTATTGATATAAAAATTAGCATAACTAAATAGGTTATAAAAATGAGTTTAAATACAGAGGCAACACAAACACTAAAGGTTGGCGCTTTATCTCTTGTAGGGATAGGTTTATTAATATCACTTTTTTACTCATCAATTTGGTGGGTATCTTTAACGGCGCCAAATTATCCGGTGGAATCTTTCCCAGATGGTGTAAAGATTGAATTCCATATCAATGGTGTTTTTAACGGTTGTGAAAAACTAGACAAAGTAGAGATTCAAGAAGATGAGGCGCTTGATTGTGTCCATGAAATGGATACAATCAACCATTATGTAGGCATGTATCCAATTGCTGCTGGTGGCCCGGTAGAACGTGGTTTTGGTCAATTTTTAGTTGCATTTATGGTGGTTATGTTGCTCGGATTTATGTGTGCTAAACCAAAGATACGAATGAGCATAATGACAGCTGGTTTTGGTGTGATTGCCATATGGATGTATTCAGCCATGTATACCGAAGATGGCTTTCATTTGCAAAATGAAGGTTTTGTACAGGCGCTTGTATCTTCATTGGATCAAGATGCGACTGATAAAACTGCAGATGAGCCAGAGTTTGTTATTGGCGGTATTGCAGGTGTTTTAAAGCAATCATTAGAAGATTCTGGTGTGGAGGTTATCCTGCCTTCTGAAGTTGAAAGACAAAACAAATTACAAAACCAGGGTGTTGCTTCATCAAAAGATAATATGATTAAAGAGTTGAAGATTACCTATGACATTGATCAGGCAAAACCTGAGAATGATTATGAGCCATGGGATGGCAGCTCTTTCCAGGTGATGTCTTGGCATTATGCTAAAAGTTTAGGTCGTTACTTTAATAATCCTAAAGAAATCATGCCTATGGTGGCCACACTTGAAATGGCTATTAATCTTGCATTTGTAGGGTTGATTGGCGCAATGTTTTTACTGGTGTTTGGTGCTAGAAAAAATAAAGGTATGCTTTATTGGTTATTGGTTTTAGTGCCAATGGCATTGCCAATATTTTTTATCATAGACTACTCTGCATGGTTGTGGTGGTATGGGCATACATTAAATGACATGGGCGCCTTCTCTGTTAAGCCATTTATGCCAACAGTATTCGGAGATGGAAAAGTTGCACAATTTGCAACGCACTCATACCCTGATACTGGGTTTGGCATAATGGTGGCAATATTCTTTATATTGGCAGCAGCAGCGCTTATTCGTAAAAAACAATTTAATGGTAAGTGATGCTTCGAGTTCTAGCTTTATTTTATGTTTTTATAACACTAGCTTTTAGTGTCCAAGCAGAAAAATATCCATCATTTCAAGTTTTAGTTGATGCAACTGAAGAGGGTGGAACGCTAGTTCCCCCACCAGGCATCTATGCTGGTCCAGTTACGCTTGATCAATCTATAACTATTGATGGTAAGGGCAAGGTAACCATTGACGCTGGCGGAAAGGGGTCGGTTATTTATATTGATACCGATGGTACGGTTATCAAAGGCCTGCATTTAACCAATTCTGGTGATTCGCACAATGATATTGATTCGGGCATTCAGGTAAGGGGTAACTTTAACGTTATCAAGGATAATGTTATTGATAACAGTCTTTTTGGCGTTGATTTACAGCAATCTGAAAATAATATTATACGTCGCAATACCATTTCATCCAAAGATGTAGATTTAGGGATGAGAGGGGATTCTGTACGTCTTTGGTATAGTTTCAACAATAAGATTACTGACAATGTTATTAGAAACAGTCGTGACATGGTGGTTTGGTATTCTGCTGATAATGTTATTGCTAGAAATGACTCTAGAGGCGGACGCTACTCTTTACATTTTATGTATTCCCGTTTTAATGATGTCGATTCAAATTATTATGAGAATAATTCAGTAGGTATATTTTTGATGTATAGCGATGGCGTGGTTGTGCGTAATAACTATATTGCTCACTCTAATGGGGCTACTGGCATGGGTATTGGCTTTAAAGAAACCTCAGATGTAGAGATATCTAATAATAAAATTTTATATTGTGCAACTGGCTTGTATATCGATGTATCACCATACGACCCAGAAACTACTAATAGAATTCACGACAACACCATTGCTTTCACCAATATAGCCATTGACTTTCTTAATGATTGGACGGGTAATATTTTTGAGAGAAATGCTTTTAAGGGTAATCAAACCCAGATCGCAGTTTCTGGTGGAAAAACAGTTAATAGAAACGTTTGGAAAGGAAATTATTGGGATGATTACGAAGGCTTTGATTTAGATGAAGACGGCGTTGGTGATAAGCCGTATGAACTATATGGCTATGCCGATAGAATATGGATGGACATACCTGCTGCTAAATTTTTAAAAGGTACGCCAGTTATGGCAGTTATTGATTTTCTTGAGCGCTTAGCACCTTTTTCGACGCCTAATATGCTAGTAAGAGATAAGCGGCCATTGATGTCAGCACCAGAAATTAAAGAAACAGTCTTATGACAAATCCAAAAAAACCAATTGTTAGTGAAAATAAACGATTAAGCAATCGTCGAGAATTTATTCGCTCAAGTTTACTTGTGGGTGGTTTTGTCACTGCGTCGTTAGCCGGCCTTATTCCTGTTGTGCGTGGTGAATCTTCTCGATTAAGGCCACCAGGTGCGCTAAAAGATATTTTTAATGAGCAAGAATTTTTAGCCTCTTGTATTAAATGTGGCCAGTGTGTGCAAGTTTGCCCAGTTAACGCGATTAAATTGGCAGATCTTGATGAAGGTGTAGGTATTGGTGTTCCTTACATAGATGCCAGAGAGCAAGCTTGTGACTTCTCTTGTGATGGTCTTCAGTGTGTACTTGCTTGTCCAACAGGTGCACTTACTCATGATTTGGATTATCCTGCAGACACGCGTATGGGCTTTGCACGTATGGATGCGCCAAAAACATGTCTTGCCTTGCAAGGGAGGGGTTTTAAAGGTGTTGCCAGAGGTGTGAATTATGAAGGCCTGCTAAGGTATGACGAAATTGATCGATGGAACCCTATTAAAGTTGCAGACCATCCATATGATTTGGAATTATGTGATTTATGTGTGCGTCAATGCCCAATTGAAATTCGCATTACTCAATGTGCAGAGCAGGAAAAAGAACGGGAAAAAACCAAAAAATTAGGAAAAATGGCAAGAGTTGCACAGCAGCATGGTAATGAATGTCCACCAAAGCACGCTATTGAAATGCAAGAAATTAGTAGTAGTGATGGAGTATTAAGAATGATTCCAGCAGTATTAGATGGCTGTGTTGGTTGTGGCGTCTGTGAGATGATTTGCCCAGTTTCAGAGCCTGCTATTGTGGTTGATATTCATAAGATTGCCAATTGGGAAGGTGTTTAATGAAATATTTTATAGAGTCCTTTTCCCAAATTTTTGGCAGAAAACCGTCCAGACCAGATAAAGGTGAACAGTCTGAAGAGCTTAAAGAGATCTATAAAAATAAAAAGCTAACCAAAGAAGATTTGAATAATATTGAGCATCACACGCATATATTTGGAAAATGGCATAAACGTAGATGGATTACAATTATATTAGTCAATTTTTTATTTTTAGTATCGTATAAATTTGATGTTCAGTTATTAGAGGGTGCTATGACAGCATCTCGTTTTGTAGGTTTTCATATGGCTGATTTAAATTCAGCCTTGCAAGTGATGTTGGCTTATAAGCATGTTGTGCTTAACTTGGTTATCGGTACCACAACTGTATTTATCATGTGGCTGTTACTTGGTGGAAGGACATTTTGCTCATGGGCTTGCCCTTATCATTTACTTTCTGAGTTAGCTGAATTTTTACACCTATGGTTAGTTAAAAAGAAAATTATTAAAAATCATACTTTTCATCGTAAAACTCGAAGTGTTTTTTATGTAATTTTTGCTTTACTAGCATTAATCTCTGGTTATACCATTTTCGAAACCATCTCTCCAGTAGGAATTGTTAGTAGGGCAATAATTTATGGCCCTGGTGTGGCGCTTATTTGGGTGGGTGTGCTTATCTTATTTGAAGTGTTTTATTCACGTAGAGCATGGTGTAAATATGTATGTCCAATAGGTGTTACTTACGCTGCTGTTGGCTCTATATCTCCGTTGAGAGTGGTATATAATGCCACGGATTGTCATCATGAGGGTGATTGTCGCAAGGTGTGTTTAGTACCTCATGTGCTTGATTTAACCATTAAAGGCAAGGCTCATACGATTGAGCAAGATATTACTGCAGATTGTACTCGTTGCGGTATGTGTGTTGATATTTGTCCTACTGATTCTCTTAACTTTAAGTTTAAGGGTTTGGATAAATTTTTATAAATAGCGATAAATAAATTTATGATTAATTTTGAAAATGTATCGAAGAGTTTTAAAAATAATAAAGTTCTAACAGATATCGATTTAAAGATAGGGCGTGGACAGCGTGTCGCTTTAGTAGGATCTAATGGCGCGGGAAAAACAACGTTAATTCGTTGTTTGCTAGGTGAGTACAGCTCTAAAGGAGTGGTTACAATTGACGGGCAAGATCCTAGAGAATTTCGTGAACAGGTTTTGTCTAAAATTGGCTTTGTTCCGCAACTCCCGCCACCATTAAGGATGCCAGTTGGGCAGTTGGTGCAATTTGCTGCCAGCCTGTGTAATTCAGATCAAGAGCGCATGAACAATGTAGCTGAAAAACTAGGTTTTGATGCTAGACGATTTAAAAACCATCCTTTTGTTAAATTATCTGGTGGTCAAAAACAAAAGTTATTAATTTCCATTGCTTTGGGTAGGGATAGTGAGTTATTAGTAATGGACGAGCCTGCTGCAAATTTAGATCCAGAAGCTAGACATATTTTGTTTGAATTATTAGCGGAAAAGCAAGAGACAGCGGCAATGTTGATTTCAAGTCATAGGCTTGATGAGGTTTCGTCATTGGTTAATCGTGTTGTGGAAATGGATCAAGGGAAAATAGTGCTCGATGATAACGTTGCAGATTTGTTAGATATATCAAGTAAATTAATTTGTAGTATTACCATGTTGCAAGCTAATCCAGCATTTGCAAAAACCTTATCAGAATGGGGCTTTAAGATGCAAGATGGCGATACTAATTGGAGTGGTTTTATTGCTGGACCTGATCGTTTAAAATTTTTGGGTATGTTGTCACGTTATTCGGCATTAATATCAGGCATCAATATGTCTGAGTCTAATTAGGAGGAGTTATGCTATATAAATTAATTGCAGTTTTTTCTTTGGTTTTTTCGCTTGCTGCTTGTTTTGATGAGCAGGAAACTGGTGCCAAAGAGGTTAGGTGGGATAGAGATACATGTGATCGTTGTCGTATGGTTTTAAGTGATCCTTATTTTGCTGCACAAATAAGATATATTCCTAAGGGGAAAAGTAAGTCAAAAGTAGCTGAATTTGATGATATTGGTTGCGCCATGATTTGGCTTGAAGATAAAAAATTTAAAGACGCTAGTAGTACAGAAATATGGGTTTCAAGTCATAAAAATAGAGGCTGGATAAATGCTAAAAAAGCTACCTTTGTACATAAGAAAACCTCACCTATGGAATATGGACTGGGTGCACAAATTGAATTTGAAGAGAGTGGTTTAAATTATGAACAAGCAAAAGCTCATGTTTTCAAAATTGAAGAAAAATTCAATCTTCATGGTAAGAAAGGAAGATCGCATAAACATGATTCAAAAAAACAAGCAATAGATAGAAAGGAGATAAAGTGAAGCATCTTTGGTTAACTGCTTATAATGATATTATTGAGTCGCTTAGGGCTCGCTGGTTTATTGTGTACTCTACAGTATTTGGCGGCATTGTTGTTATTTTATTTGCTTTTGGCTTATCTGAATCTCGCATTATGGGTTTTACTGGCTTGTCTAGATTGTTAGTGACTTATATTCAGTTATCAATGGCCATACTGCCTATTTTTGTACTTATTACCACTGTACGATCTGTTGCCGGAGATAAGGAGGCTGGAATTTTTGAATATATGTTGTCACTACCAGTGTCATTAGCAGCCTGGTTTTGGGGGCGTTTTTTAGGTCGTTTTGTGATTGTATTTTTACCTGTGTTTATCGCCATGGCGGGCGCGGTTGGCTGGGGTGTGATCAAAGGTAGTGAAATTCCATGGAATTTATTTATCTTTTACACTGGACTATTGATGGCATTGGCATGGTGTTTTTTAGGTATTGGTATGCTCATATCAACTTTAACTAGATCTTCAGATGTGGCACAAGGTGCCGCTTTTATTGTTTGGTTGGTGCTGTTATTATTTTTAGATCTTATTTTATTGGGTGTGATGATTCAAGAACATTTGTCTCCAGATATGGCGGTTCTACTTGCATTAGCAAATCCTATGCAAGTATTTCGCACAGCAACAATGATGTTGTTTGATCCTCAGCTTGTACTACTAGGGCCAACTGCATATGTTATTTTGGATAACTTTAGTCAAGCGGGCTATATTGCTTATGCAATAATATATCCAATGGTATTTGGCATGCTGTGTGCCGTTAGCGCCTATTTTATTTTTAAACGTAGTGATTTGCCATAATCTAATTAAATTAAGGACTGTAAGATGATTCAGAAACTATTTGTTTTTCCAGTGTTATTATTGCCATTAGCCTTTTCACCTACTACTACATTAGCGCAAGAGGCAGCTAATCAATCTCAACTAGATTCAGTCTCAGAAATGGGCAATCTTAATGGCACTGCATTGCAATGTAGTTATGTCGAGCAAATGCAGCGTATTAAGCAAGCTCTAGTATTAAACCTTCCAAAACAACGCGCACTGGGAGATTGGTTTGAAAATTCAACCAATGCTTCTTTTCTAAATTTTATGAAAAGTGGTAATGGTTGTGGATCGAAAGCCATATTTACTTTGCAAGTTGATGATGCCATTGTCGAACTAGAAAATGTTTTTAAAAAGTAAGGTTTCATTACTAGCAGTATTGTTTGCATTTTGTTCACCAGTTTGGGCAAATGAGTTAAAAGTTGTTGTTAGTGTTAAACCCATACATTCAATTGTAAGTGGCTTGATGAAAGGCGTGTCTACGCCAAATTTATTACTACAAAAGCAACAATCACCTTACAATTTTCAGCCTAATTTAGACCAAGTAAAACAATTGAACGAGGCGTCTCTTGTTATTTGGATTGGTCCGGAGCTTGAGTTGGCATTGTCAGCGCAACTTCAAAAAGTACCGAAATCTGTAAAGGTTGTTGAACTACTTTCAAGCCCTAATTTAAAAGTATTACCATCTAGAGATAATCCAAATTTACGTGATCCATTCTTTTGGATGGACGATAGAAATGTTATGATTTTGCTTGATGAGTTAACGCATTTAATGATTGACATAGATCCTGATAGAGCGCATATTTATACTAAAAATAGACTTGAAATGCTTGTACCATTAAGAAGAATTGATAAAGAGTATGAGTATGGCTATAGAGGATTAAAAGCCGGTTTGGGTGTAATGTATTATGATACTTTACAATATTTTGAGCAAGCTTACGCATTAAAAACACTTGATAGGGTGAGTGGTATGGTTGGCGATGATATTAGTGCAGAAAGCCTATTTAAAGTTAGACAGAGAATTGTCGATAAAGAGGCCGCCTGTTTATTCATAGATAAAAGTATGCCAAGTGATAATAATCTTGATCTGTTAACTAGAGGGCAAGATATTAATGTTGGAAGGCTGGATGTTTTAGCTAAAGAGTTTGTAGCTGGAGATGATTTATATTTGCAAATGATGCAATACAATACCGATATTATTAAACAGTGTCTCAATGCCAATATGGATGATGCTGCAAAAGCTAGGTTAGCTGCTATTGATGAACAGGAAATAAGTTTTGATAGTGTTGGTCAGGGTCGTTTTATTTTAAAAGACCATCATAATGATGTCTTTACCGAGCAAGATATGAGAGGTAAATATGCATTAGTGTTTTTCGGTTATACCTATTGTCCAGATGTTTGCCCTACCAATATGTTTATACTTTCGCAAGCATTCCAAAAAATTGGAGACAATGCAAATAAACTCACTCCTTATTTTATTTCGGTTGATCCAAATAGAGATAGTGCTCAAATATTGAGCGACTACGTTTCTTTTTTCGATTCTCGAATTATAGGTCTAACAGGATCGGAACAAATGATTAAGCGAGTTGCTGATCAATTTAAAGCTAAATATGAAAAAGGCGGTGTCGATTCACTTGATAAAGATCTTTATACTATGGATCACACGGCCAGTTTATATCTAATGGCTCCAGATGGCACCTTTATTACTAAATTTGCCCACGGTATCGCACCTGACATATTAGCAAAAGAATTGAATGCTATTATGGATAATGGTATCAATGCTAGATAAGACAACATTTTTTAAGGCTTTAAGGCCATTTTCATTAATTGTTGCAATCGCAACTTGTGGTTTAGGCGTTAGTTTGGCATTAATTAAAAATCCGGAAAATACTTTCTTAGCTTATTTGGTTATGATGGCCGGATTAATGTTGCAAATTTCCGTTAATTTAATTAATGATCATCGAGATATTGATAGCAATGAATTTTCCACTCAGCAAAGAAACTCTATTAAGCGTAATGCAAACATAGGCTGGATGGTTATGCTGTTGGCTATTGTGCTAGGTCTGTATATAGTTAGTATTAGGGGGTGGCCATTATTGATACTGGGTTTAGTGGGAGTGTTTGGCGCCTGGGGATATACGGGCGGTAGTATTAACTATAAGTCGCGTGGTTTAGGGGTTTTACTGGTATTTTTACTCATGGGGGTTTTGCTAGTTGGCGGCTCATATTATGTAGTTTCGGGCGTGTACAGTTTTGATGTATTTTTACTCTCTTTGCCTTTTAGCCTACTTTCATCGTTGCTGTTATTGAGTAACGAGTTGCGTGATTATGAACAAGATCTTGCTCAAGGAATTAAAACCATGAGCGTAAGACTTGGCTTCAAGTTTGGCGTACGCGCATATTATGCAATTTCTGCACTCATATATTTAGTCAGCGTGTTGTTGTATTCGACAGATCAGCTAAACTCTATCGTATTAATTCTTATTAGTGGTGTTGCGCTATATCAGCCATTTAAGCTGCTAAACATGCCTGAAAAGCAGAGAATCAATCTAACCACTCTTACAGGTAGGCTTTATTTTTATTACAGTGCTGCATTTCTTAGCGTTATTTGGATGAATTGATTATGGATCAAGACCTTATTTTGGCAATTGCATTGCCAGTTACTTTGTTTTTTATTATGTTTGGCATGGGTAGTAATTTAACTGTGGCAGATTTTTCACGACTTAAGGAAATTCCAAGCTCTGTTTTAACAGGAGTTGTTTCACAAATGATATTACTGCCAATATTGGCATTTATATTATTATCTTTTTTTGATTTAAGACCGGAGATTTTTATTGGTTTTATGATTTTGGCGCTTAGCCCAGGTGGAACAACATCAAATATGTTTTCTTATATGGCTAATGGTAATTTAGCCTTATCTATATCATTAACTGCTATTGTAAGTCTAATAACTCCGTTTACAATACCATTGGTTGCAGGGTTGATTATCAGCAGTAAGCTAGGATTGTCAGCTGATATTCACTTGCCATTCTTAATTACGGTAGCGAAATTGTCAGCAGTAACTTTAGTACCTGTATTATTGGGAATGTGGCTGCGTCACTCTCGATTAGAATTTTGCGAGAAATTTGAAAGGCCACTAACCAAAATTCCTTTTGCGATGTTGTTAATGGTGATTACTGGCATTATCAATAACAATTGGGAAAAAATGCCAGATTTTATCGCCCAGACAAGTGCCCCAGCTTTAATGCTTGCAAGTTTAGCTATCGTGTTAGGTTATTCTTTTGCAAGAATAATGAAGCAAAATAAACAAAATTCACGAACAATAGCTATCGAAACTTCAATCCAAAATGGCGGCACCGCAATTCTGGTTACTGGTACTATTTTGCAAAATCCAGAAATGACAATTGCCCCAGTGATGTACGGAATTTTAATGCTACTACCAATGTTTATATACTTAGTAATATTGAAATTTAAAGGCTAATTATGAAGGATGATTTATCAGAAAGTTTTGGTAAAAATAAGGTAAGCACACTACAGCGACAAAGGCTTATTCGTAGTGTCTTTCAAAGAGTGGCTAAGCGCTATGATTTGATGAATGATATTATGAGCATGGGAATACATCGTCTTTGGAAGTGGCGCTTTACTCGTGAAATAAAAATGACTTCCGGTCATTTTATTGTTGATCTTGCAGGTGGTACTGGTGACATAGCTCAATCTCTAATAAATCAAGAAAATACAGTATGCATTGTGGATCCATCATTAGAGATGATGAAAGTCGCTAAGCACAGGCTTAAAGAGTCTTGTCTTTATGTTGCTGCTGATGCACAAGATCTGCCTTTTTCGGATAATTCTGTTGATATATTGACTATTTCATTTGGCATTCGAAATGTTACAAATATCAATTTAGCGCTTAAAGAAATAAATCGAGTATTAAAACCTGGGGGTAGTCTTTATTGCCTTGAATTCAGCACTCCAGTTTTTTGGCTGAGACCGATTTACAATGCCTGGTCAAGAATTGTTATTCCGAGGCTGGGTGCCTTGGTATCAAAAAATCCAGATGCATATCATTATTTAATTGAGTCTATTGCCAAATTTCCATCACAACAAGAGATGGTTGAAATAATTCAACAATCTGGATTTAACAAGGTTTCTTTTAGCAATTTATCCCTGGGGATCGCTTGTATTCATAGAGCGATAAAGTAAGTAGAAAAATATATATACTTATATTTTTTTGATTATCAGTATTGTAAGTAGCTTATTTCTATCTATATTATGTGCTTATAACATTATAAAATCATTGTTTGATTATCCATATAAGTTATGTTAGTATTCTCCACATATTGATTTAAATCAATATAAGAAGAGGAGTTAGTATATTAATAATAGTCATTTATCGATGACAAACTTGAGGGGAAAAATTTATGAAAATGAATTTTGTAAAAAGTAAAAGTAGGGCGCTTGTATTAGGTGCTACTGTAATAGGGATGTCATTAAGTGCTGCTACTTATGCACATGATCATCAATTATCAACGAATTCTGGAGCAATTACGGCAGTCGAGCTACTTGATCAATGGGTTAATGCTGGTGCGCCAAATTCAGATTTCACTTATCATGATATCACTGGTAACGAGCATCAGGCGTCATTTGATAAAGACGTATTGACGTTATTTACCAAAAGTAATAAATGGTTTAAGAATCAACAGTCTTGTTCTAGTTGTCACTTTTCTAATGGTGAGAATTCATTCCATGAAATGGACCTTTCTTCATATGAAGGTCTAATGCATGGTGGTGATGTACTATCCAAGCCGCCAGGTGTGCCATTATTTGGTGAAGCTGCAATTGGAGATACCAATTACGATTGGACCCATTCTAAGTTAAGAGGTCGTTTACGTGACAATCGTATGCCACCAGGCTGGCCCTTTGATATCACTGAAACTAATCGTGATGGTCCATGTGTAGAGATGAGTGTTTTTGGTGCTAAAACAGTCAAAGAAGGTCATGATTTCAAATATGGTTGTGAAAACAATGCTGTTGGCTTGATTGGCGCTTGGATTGGTGCTGGTGCTCCTGAACATAAGGAATTTTCTTATGGCGGTGGTATGGCTGATTTTGATAGAGATGTTCTACCATTGTTTACCAAAGCAGGCACTTGGTTCCCGAACTCTCAATCTTGTGGCTCTTGTCACTTCGGTAACACTGAAAACTCATTCCATGAAATGAACCTTACTTCGTACAATGGTTTAATGCGTGGCGGTGATACAATTTCTAAACCACCAGGTGTTCCATTATTTGGTGAGTCGGTAATTGGCGCTAAAGACTACGATTGGGGTCATTCTAAGATGAAGGCACGTCTTCGTAACAACCGTATGCCACCAGGAATGTCATTTGATATTTCTGAGTCAAATAGAGATGGACCGTTAGTTAATCCTCTTACAGATTAATTTTTAATCCATTTTTAGAAAGCCTGTAGGTGAATAGCCTGCAGGTTTTTTTTTAATTTAATATAGACCTTTGCATAAATAAGAAAAGTTATTCCTATTTATGCAAAGGTCTTTAATAAAAAAATACCAATGAAAACATTACAAACAATTTTATTATTAATGGGGTTTTGCTTTATCCCAGCCTCCTTCACCTTTGCAGAATCCAGTGTGGTTGAAGATTTTATTAAACCAGCGTGGAAATTTAAACAAAGCGATAGTCCGTTCCATACTGCGCCAATTATTCATAATGATCAAGTCGTTGCCTTGCCAAAAAACGGCTCTATCGTTTCAATAGATTTAAATACAGGTAAAGAGTTATGGTCAAAAAGCCATAAAAAGGGCATATGGGAGCGCTCACTTTCTACTGGTAAAGATAATCTTTATTATGGCACCAGAGACAAGCAACTGTGCGCTTTAAAAGCAGAGACGGGCAATGAAATATGGTGCATAAAATTGCCGAAAAATGCACAAAGAGCGCCTTTGGAGTATAACAATCAACTTTATGTTGTCACTGCTGAATTAGGCCCAGGCTTGCCTGGAGATAAAACAAAGAGTGGTAGTATTTATGCTATTAATTTAGAATCTGGGGATATTATCTGGCATAAGAAAAGCAATAATTATGCAATGCAATCTCCAATTATTCAAAACAGTACGCTGTATGTGGCTGGTAGTTATGACGATCCTTCTGTTGATATAGATGAAGGGGGTCCAGTTTCTATTGTTGCACTGGATGCTAATAATGGTAATAAGAAATGGCAATTCTTTTCTGAAGATGGCTTTATTAAAGCACTCTATGCTACTGATGATTTCCTTGCCTTTGTAGGCTATCAAGATTTTATTAGTGGTTTAGATGCACATACAGGTAAATTGTTATGGAAGCGTGACAGTGGCAATTGGGTGCCTGCGATTAGCGGCTATAAAAATACTGTTTATTATGGATCTGCCAATACAAAAGTACATGCTTGGAATATTGTTAACGGTGAAACGTTGTGGGAATATAGCATAAAAAAAGGTTCGTTCAACTATACGCTTGACGCACCTGCAAGGATAGGTGAGAATCTATTCTTCTTAAGTCAAAGGGGAAATTTATTTGTATTAGGTGCTGACACTGGAAAATTAGTGACACATCGACAAACTGGATTGACAGCTCATATTGGCCTCGCTACTAATGGAAAATGGGTGGTTATTGGAGATTCAACTGGCACCATTTACGCTTATAACCTAGAAAATCTATTATAAGTTTATGGTAAATATGGCGCGAAACCGCCATATGTGCATATCTTTTTGACGTAATAGGTTTGGGCATATGTCCTAAATTTGCATTTATTGTGGATATAGTTACTTTTGTCCAATAGACTTTGCTGTAACTTTTCGTTATTCTTGTCCACAAGTTATTTAATTAAAAAAGGTATTTTTGAATGAGTATGGTTCGGTCAGCAACATCATCAAAGCAAGAGACAATCATTAATATTGTGGTGAGGGTTTTTCATTGGTCGATTGTTACCTTGTTTGTTATCTTGTTTGTTACTGGAGATAACAATGATGGTAGCGATGCACTTCATATTGTTTCAGGGTATCTACTGGTTAGTTTTTTGCTTGTAAGAATACTATGGGGCATTATGGGTGATGAAAATGCACGTTGGAAAAATTACTTATATTATCCAAGACAGGTGATGTCATATTTGTATCAATTGTTTGATGTAAGTTTAGAACGTAAATTTCAATTACATAACCCTGCTGGCGGTTCAATGATTTTGGTTATGATGAGCATACTATCAATAACTGCTATAACTGGTTTGTTATTAGAGTCATTGTTTGAATTTAGCGGTGTGTTGTTATTTGCAACCACCTATTTTAGTGATGATTCTGCTTTACTAATAAGAGAAGTGCACGGAATTTTGGCGTACTTAATGTTGTTTGCTATTGGTTTTCATGTGTCAGGTGTTTTGTATTCTAGTTACGCTTATAAAGTAAACGCGCCACTAATGATGATATCTGGAAAGATTAATTTTTTTAAAAAGAAGGAGAAAATATGAATAAAAAATATTTAGTACTATTGGCTTTGCTCTCTATTGGGGTTCATGCAAAAAGTGTTGATTTTGATCAATTGTACCAGTCATGGTCTGGAGAAAAGGTTACAGCATCTAGTGCCGCTAAAGGAAAAGAGCTGTGGAATTATGAACTCATTCCTGGAAAAAGTTGTGCTAGTTGTCATGGTGAAAATCTTAGTCAAACAGGTTCACATGCTAAAACTAATAAATTGATTAAGCCTTTGTCGCCAACAACAAATGTAAAGCGCCTAACCAAGGTTAGAAAGATCAACAAATGGTTGAAGCGTAACTGTAAATGGACCTACAAGCGAGAGTGCACCCCAGAAGAAAAAGTAAGTTTTATTGAGTTTATAAGAGTAAATTAAGGAGAAAATTATGTTGAGAAAATATATATCGGTTATATTGTTTTTTGTTGTTTCATTTTTTGCATTGCAAAGCCAATCAGATAGTAATTTATGGCGCTATTTTGGTGGAGAGGGTAGAGGTGTTGCTGCGGTTAATAATAGTTTGTATCAAGAGGAATGTGGTTCGTGTCATTTTGCTTATCAGCCAGGATTATTGCCTGCTAGATCGTGGAATCGATTAATGAGCCATAAAGAATTGTCAAACCATTTTGGCGAAGACATTGCGTTTGATGAGCAGCCAATTGTTAATGAATTAGCCAGTTATTTAATTAGTAATGCTGCTGACACTTCTTCTTACAAGCGCTCAAGAAAAATTATGCGATCTCTTGGTGCAAATGAAGCGCCTTTACGAGTTACGGATACGTCGTATATTATTCGTAAGCACCGCGGCATTCCAAAGAGGTTTATCGTTCAACAAGAAGTGGGCTCTATTGCTAATTGTGAGGCGTGTCACAAGAGTGCAGATAAGGGTAGCTTTGATGATGACAATGTTCGCGTACCTAACGCAGGATTTAGAAGTTTCGACGACGATTAAAGCAAATCTTCAAAGAAAAACGCTGACAATTCATGACGACCTTTTAGGTTAGATTTTTTATAAATCGCAGAAGCTTGTTGGCGTATTGTCTTTTCTTTGGTATTTCTAATTTGGCCTATTTCTTCTAGAGATAGGCCTTTTAGTAGGAGTATCGCTACCTCTTGTTCTGATTTGCTTAATGACCATTCTTTAAGCTGAGTAACAACAACTTGAAACAGCTCGTGTTTTAGTATTTTTATTTGCTTGGTGTAGTTTAGGTTGTCTTTATCTAGGCGTTGTATGGATTTTTTTAGTATTTTAGTATTGGCGTATTCATCCTTGATCTCTTTCCAGACGATATATGCTGCCGCCACTGTAAGTAACGAGATAATTGTTTCATAAAGTAGATGAGGATCATCAAAACCATACCCTTCTCCAATATCTTCAAAAAGAGATGATGCATTAGTAAGGAGAAAAAAAACTAAAGATAATAAAACTAAATATTTTTTTTGGAATCGTTTTTTGTTGTTGTTTTCGCTCATGATAAATGTGTTTATTTAATAATAAATTGTTGTTCGATTATAGCCTTTATTTGATTCTTGATTCTTGATTGTTGATTCGTTGCACAGTCAGTATTCTTAAATTGCCTTGAGGCCATTTATTAGCACTTCAAAAAAACTTAAATTGAACGCAATTATATTGCGTTCAATATTTTTTTTAGTTGTAAAACTAAAAAACCCCACTAAAGGCATTATGAAATAATGCTTTTAGTGGGGTTTAAGTGGAGTTTTTTCTACTTAAATACCAGTCGTTCCTGTTGTTGTACCAGTCGTTCCTGTTGTTGTA
>ENA-UZWY01002240-UZWY01002240.1-metagenome-genome-assembly--contig:-Day-2--50m-contig-2240_pt1 | contig 42242 bp, 37 predicted proteins | sample MGYA00260341_ERZ794901 | MGnify/ENA metagenome assembly ERZ794901 | reverse complement strand
GTCTGGATGGAAGCTTGAGAATGAAGCATCTCAGCTTCAATTTCAATCAATTAAGAACCAAACAAAAATAGAAACATCATCATTTGCAACGATGGAAGGCGGAATTAACTCCGAGGGTCTGGCAACGATAAAAGTTCTGCTGGACAGCGTTGATACCAAAGTTGATTTGCGTAACGTGCGAATGCGGTTTTTGTTCTTTGAAACCTTTGAGTATCCTGAACTGGTCGTAACGGCACGTATTGATCCCAGTCAAATATCAGATTTGGAAATCGTAAAGCGCAAGACCATCAACTTGCCGTTCAGCCTAAGCTTGCATGGTGTTTCTAAAAACATGCAAGCACAACTATCATTGACGTTGATTGGTGATGATTTGGTAGCTGTGTCCACAGCTGAGCCGATTAACGTTTCCGTCGCCGATTTTGATCTGACCGGAGGGCTCGAGAAGCTACAAGAAGCCGCTAACGTTTCAATTGTACCATCTTCTTCGGTAAATTTTGATTTCATATTTCGCAGGTTAGACAGCGCATCAACACCACAGACACAATCCGCAGAAGCTACAGCGCTTAAACCTGCATCAGCAGCACTTGAAGCAGAAGGTGATTTCTCATTGGAAGCTTGCGTTGGGCGCTTTGAAATCTTGTCTCGATCTGGGAATATCTACTTTAAAACCGGATCTTCCCAGCTTGACGCCGCTAGTACTCCACTACTCAACACAGTGGCTGATATCGTCACCCGCTGTCCAGATCTGTCCATCCAGATCGGGGGGCACACGGACAGCATTGGGGGCAGCAACGCTAACCAACGCCTCTCTGAAAGGCGGGCTGCATCTGTCGTTAAATTTCTTACTGCCAGAGGTATCGCAGCGTCACGAATGCAATCTGTCGGTTTCGGCGAAGACCAACCTATCGCTGCCAACGACACGAAAAAAGGCCGCAGTCGTAACCGTCGTATCGAGTTTACAGTGCCAGAAAAATAATTCAGTTGGACCTATGCCTTGGCGGTGTCTGAGATTCAAGGAACAAAACGCCCAACAAATGCAAAGGTGCGTTGCGCATACGGTGTTTTTACAGTGTCGTTATTGGTCAGTTCGTTAAGACGTCAGCATTAAAGCCACCGTTGCGCCATCGCTCTAGTGCAGACGTGAAATTAGGCCCGGGGAGCCCATCTATTACGCTCGCGTAGTAACCCGCCAATTTCAGTCGTTCTTGGACCTGCGACATGGTCGCACGTGACCATTCATTTGACGATTTGGTTAATTGTTTGATCAATGATCCACGATCTTCAGCTACACCACGTAACAGCAAATTTGCTGCATACGAGGGATCACGCTCAATACCACGACCCTCGTCCAAAAGGATCGCAGCCGCACGGTAACCTTCAATTTCACCGTCACGGGCCGCACGAATAAAGTATTCTAATGCCGCGTCTGGGGTATCAATCGCTCCATCTTGTGCAAGAACCCCGAGATTAAATATTGCTTTGGGAGAGCCAGCATCAGCAGCTTTACGCAACAGCGCGATTGCGCGATCAGGATCTGCTGCCCCTCGATCCCCCTGAAACAAAGAAATTGCAAGATTGATCATGGCGTCGGGGCTACCTCCTTCGGCAGCACGTTCATAAAGCGCGAACGCGCCATCCACATCCTTAGCAAAACCGGTTCCGTTCTCCATCAGTTGAGCTAAGCTGACCATCGCGCGCAAATCGCCTCGGTCGGCAGCACTTTTATAAAGTTTAATAGCTCGTTCTAAATCGCCAGAAGCTGCGGTGGCACGCGCCAACAAAGAAGTATAGTGGGGTAAATCCGGGGAACGCACGGAGGCAGAGGAACATGCCTGAATTGCAGTTACGGCATTCTGACGCAATCGCTCAAAAGGAACGCCTGAATTCGCCGCTGTTGCATCACGCGGATGGGTCGCAAGGCGTTCACATATCCCACCGGGCGTACTTTCTTCTATTTTTGGGATCATCTCTAAAAGCCGTTTCGCCTGCGCTGCGTCTGCCATCTCCGGGTATCGATCTAGGTAGAACTCCAGAAGTGGCCGCATCCGGCTGCGCCGCGCCAAAGACCACAATCGTGCTGCGTCTGCCTCTTTGTCCTGCGTCCCTAAATTTCTGGTGCGCGATCCAGTTTCCAAAAATGCCACCACGTCCTCAACATGTGCACCTTGAGGGTAACGATCAGCATAAAGTTGCATCAAACTTACGTCCTTAGAGCCCGCAGCTACCTGCCAAAGCATGGCCTCCTCGGATGCGGTTTCAGGACTGGTGTCAAACCTAAATTGCTGGGTCAGAGACGAGTTTTCCCATGGAACTTGGCGTCCACCAGTCGCAGCCAATACATCACGCCGGACAGAAATCATCAGTTCAGCAATATCCTGACCGGGCGTGTATAGATGACTTAGCATTGCCTCAGTAAAAAAACTGTTTCGCCCAGTTCCGTCATAAGCCACATTGTCAGGCTGTGTCGCATAGACAAACATAAAATTTGCTTCGGTTCCAACCCGAGCCAAACCATTTCCCCTGCCGGTCTCCTGACTCAAAGTCACCCCAAATGGATTGTCGCGGCAGGCATCCAAAAAAACCAATTTTAGTCCCGAAGATCCCTCCATGGCACCCAGCACTTCAGTGAGAGGTACGGTTTGATCAGGCAGATCTTCTATCCCCGACAAGGCAGCATCCACCGGTACTAAATAATTTTTCCCACTAACCTGAAAGCCATGCCCAGCGTAATAAAACAACACGACATCTGCTGTTTCGGCGATCTTCGTGAATCGACTGATATCAGCATACATCTCGTTTATGGTACGGTTGCTGCCTAAAAGAACCTCAAAGCCAAGCCCTTCAAGAGCAACAGAAATATCCAGCGCATCGTTGACAGGGTTTTCCAATGAGCTGACGGAATCATACGCTGAATTCCCTAAGACAAATGCCACACGAGACTCAGCAAACGCTGAAATAGCGCTTAAATTCCACAAAAAGATTATTGCTGCTGCGTATCGCATAGCGTCTCCGTTACAAGCCCACCGCACGAGAAAGCTCAATACCGACCGTATCAACCGCATCAGCAACGACGGTGATTGTTGCACTTTGTAGGGATGCCAATTCGGGGTCCTCAACGCGCACCAGAGAGATTGCTTTGCGGATTTCTCCTGACGCATTTGAGAGGGCCGCTCGAGCTTCGTTCGCAGCATCAGCACGAATGGCTTGCCGCTCTGCATCGGTACTCGCGTTTGCCAATCGTTTTTGAGCCCGTATACGGGCCTGATCAACATCTAATCTTGCACCTTTGAGTATCTCCGCCACATTTTGCATACTTGGGGGAAGATCTGCCGAAATAGCATCAACCTCGTCTGTCAAATCATATAATGCATCGGATAAACACGCCAGATAACGATCAGTATCTTTGCCACTCTGGGTGCACGATTGCGCCTGCGAAACAAAACCTTCGGAAATTCCGGTTATAGCATCCAAAGTCTCCTTCACTCTTTCTCTCACGGGAATAGAGGCATTTATCCTATCTTTCGGATTTTCGAACCCGATACCGATAAATTCACCTAAGCGTGGCAGAGCATCTGCACCGGGACGCGGCGTAAAATCTGGCGGCGCCACAGTGATTTCAGCATCACCTGCAAGGCCAACCACCCTGTAAGCTATACCGTTCGTACTACTAATGTTGCTCGTATCCACCGTGAATGTGGTCGTGCCAACACGCCTTGAAGCAAATGACAGCGTTTCGAAGATCCCCGAAGTATCAAGCGTGTCTGAGCTTTTGCCAAAAACATAGTAATCTGGACCTCCAAAAACTGAACCCGTGGTGGTCGCAGTGCCAGTTAGACCAAATTGAACCGTCAAATCATCAGGAATGGCAAATACAACTGGCGTCGTTGAATAATTAGCCGGGTAATAGCCTGTATCGCCGGGTGCCCATATACTGCTGAAATTCCAGCTTTCATCGGTACCAAGACCATAAAAGGTTGCGGCGTCCTGAAACTGCGAAGTAGTCAGGGCTGTGCCAGAGGCGCTTGTCGCCAAGCCTGATGTATCACTGTCCCAAAAGTTCCCAGACGAAGTACCTCTCTCTAGTCCAAGAAACCCTCCAACGGTGGACGAGTTAGATCCACTTGTTTCAACCATCCCGGTTGAGTACGACCGATTGATTGTTGCGTCGTTCACAGCCGCAAAACCACCAACAACAGCACTGGACGCATCACTTACCTTCACATCACCTTGGGAATAAGAGTCACTGATTTTACCTGCATCAGAAGACCCTACAAACCCTCCTGCATAAATATTTGAGGCCTTTTCCGGGTCATTCACTGTCACAGTCCCTAGCGAATGAGCTCGATTGATAGTTCCAGTGTTTTGGCCAACAAACCCACCAAAAAATTTACCACTGGGATTGGTTGCTATCACATCAACACTAGAAATACTGTCCTCAATTAATCCTGTGTTGCTGGCAACAACGCCACCACCACCATAGGCATAATCAGAGGCGTCTAAATCACCGCTAACCTGCACATTTCGTATGGTGCCATTATTATACTGAGCCAAAATACCCGCAGCGCTACCGCTAGCATTTTCTAAAGTTAGATCCGTTACAGTGCCAGCCGACGATATCGTTCCGATCAGAGCACTTCCGGAAATAGACAGGTCTGAAATCTTGTATCCTGCACCATCTAATGTACCATCCAAAGTACCAATTGATGCAAAACCATTTACACTACCAGTTTGCCAGTTAGCTGTACCTGAGGCATCAATATCGTTTGATAGCTCGTAATTGGCAACGTTGCTAATTGAGCCGACACCTTGCAAACCAAAGATATCTTCAATGATATACGGTGTTCCACTGCCACCAGAGCCGCTACTTGCGCGTAAAAACTGGCCCCCAGAAAGTACAAAACTGTCCGCTGAAAATGCAGGTAAGGACCCAACTTGCTCCCAGTCCCCATTGGTTAGGGTAAACTCGTCTACATCAACGGTACCAGCCGACGTCGTGGTAATGGTGCCAGTTGCCTGGAGGCCAAAGCTACCAGATGAACCGTTAATTGCGCCATTTAGGATAATGTCATTATCAGCTATCAGAGTAAGCGATGTACCCGCATCCCAATCCAGGTCAGCGTTTATGGTAATATCACCAGGATCTGAGCCCTCAGTTGAGGTGGTTAAAATGACATTAGCTCTTGACAGCGCATCCTCATATGAACGTTCGTCTGCTCCAGAATTAATCGTGATGTCGGATGGATCAAGTAGCAAAGTACCCCAAGAGCCAGCTGGTGCTCTAGTGTCTACTTTACCGCTATATTTCAAAGTTCGCGGGCTCGATACTTCTATGAAACCACCATTGCCACCCTCCGGTCCACCACGAGCAGACAACTCACCTGAAAACTCAGTGATCAAGTCCGACCAGACAACAATCCTACCTCCATCGCCCGCGCCCAGAGAGTCTGCCAAAATCGCCGTTTTGGCATCAACAGTCGTAGTGGTTGCACGAAGCAAATCTCCCTGACCAGCAAAATCCCCACCAATCCGGATTAGGCCGCCGCCATCAGAATGGCTAGCGTCAATGTTTGCTCCAGAGAGGGTAATCTGATTTCCCGTAATCAAAATCTCGGGTCGCTCTCGCGGACGCATCGACGCTGTAACGGCTCCGGTCACGTCTTTCTCTCGTGTCGAAACGCGACCAGAGACGTTCACCTGGCCACCACCACCCAAGAAAATGGTCCCGTTGTGCTGCGACACTGATCTTGCCTCGGCCACACCTGAAAGATTGACCGCGTGACGAACAGCCTGACGAGCGGTTGCAGCGCGCATTTCAATCAAGCCACCATCAGCGCTCGCCAACCCAGAGTGGTCAATCAGAGCCTTGTCACCATCCTCACCACCTGTGGGAATGGTAACTTGTAGAAACTGATCACCTGTCAAATCCAGCGTCACACGCTCACCAGACGCAAACCCTATCCGGCCAAATGGAACCGTCACAATGCCTGAATTCCTGACCCGACCACCAAGTAATGCAGCGTATCCTGACTTGCCAATGGTGACACGCCCTGCATTTTCAACAGTTGCGGAGTTACCTGTGCCTTTGAACCGAAGCCGGCCAGCTAGAAAGTCACTATCTGAGATCCCTAGCGTTGAGGCGACAAATGCAGCGGTATTTACTGTCCCGCTTGGTCCAATATATATGCCGTTTGGATTAACAATATGCACTTGCCCATTTGATGTCAGCCGACCGTGGATTTCACTTGTGGTGCTACCAGTAACCCGGTTTAAAATCGAAGACTGTGTATCCGGTTGATGAATATCAACGCTGTTATTTTGACCGATTGAGAAGCTATCCCAATTCACCACGGCACTCGAACTGCCTTGATTGATCGTCATCGAGTTCGCAGTCTGTTGAGAAATACTGACATCGCCCGAGGCGACAGTACCGCCGGTAGGAAGTGTTTGGGCAATAGCAGGCAGACAAAAACAGGCAGCAAGACCGCTAAAGAGCAAAATCAGCATAATGCCTTTTGCGTCTAATACAGCTTTAGAACCCAAGCGTGTATGAAAAATTGAACCGATTTTCATCTGAGGCGTTATCATCACGTTCTCCTCTGCCATACTCCATCCGAAAACTGCTTGATCTGTATTTCGAGCGTGTCTCAAAAAATCCCTCTACACCGATACCATAGCTGTATGCTTTAGTTGTTGATTGTTCAAAAACAGTTGGAGCTTCAATTTTTGCAATACCAGCGCCAGCAAATAAAAACGGGCTGATCAACATTGGCATCCCAGAAAAATTTGGCCTGAATTGTGTTGCCAACTCGGCTCGTACCACCCCACCGCTATCACCGCGTAAATTCCCTGAGTCGAAAGTCGACAACGCACTTGGTCCAACAAGGCCAAATTGTTCAGATACCGGCAAAGAGTCTCCGAATGAACTTTGAAGACGCCCATCAATTGTTAAAAACAGCGAGTCAGACAAAGATCGACTATGCGCCAAAAACGCCATCAGTTTGCTAAAGGTAGCATCTGCTCCAGTCCTTGATAACGGAACCGAACTGCCCGCAGCAGCACTCTGTGTACGAGCGCCAAAGGCATCAAGACCTTGAGAAAAAACCAATCCGGCGCTGCTGTAGGCATTATTATTGTGCAGATAGTCTGCATTGACCATCGCCCGAAGCACCGTCAGGCGGTCTTCAAATAAAGTTCCACCACCGATAATATTTTGGCTGTCTTGCTGCAAATCCAACGCGAGTTGGCCATTAATATTCAACCTGCGAGAGCGCATCATTGGATAAGCCAATCTTATCGATTGCCGGTCAAAGTTGGATCTGGTGGGCACGAGACTGTCTGGAGTCGTGTCACTCATCGTAAACTCTAGGTTCAGGGTCGTTCCAGCATCACCTATTGGCAATAATCCACCTAAGGCGAGAATTCTGCTTTGTGGGTCTTCAGTAAGGAAATTTTTTGGGGAGCCCGACGATTGAAAATAAAACGTTTCACCCAAATTAAGAGCACTATTTACTTGAAAGCCAAAACTGAGATCTAAGTTTCCCAATGCATCGCCAGTCGGATTTCCAAACCCGAAAAAACCAGTGTAAAGACGATGCTCTGCTTCCAAAACCAAGACGGTAGCACCCAGAGCGCTACCAGGAGTGAGTGCTGACCCTAATAGCGTACCCGGCGTATCCGCCGCCAATAATAACTGCCGCTCCAACTCTTCTTGTGTCAAGCCCGTTCGACCAACCAAACCGGTTGTTAAATCCTCCAAGCGCCCACGAATCCTCGCGGGCAAGTTATCAGTATCGACACTTTCCACATAGCCATTGATCACAACGACTCGCAGTCGCCCACCTTCACGTAATTGTTGCTCGGGCAAAACTGCACGAACCAGAACATACCCGCCTCTAGCGTAAGCTGCTTCAAGTTCTGCCGTGGCATCAAATAGCTCGGAAACCGGTATTCGGCCCCCAGTCAATCTTGCCACAAAGGCTCTATTAGCCCCTGACATCTGTGGTAATGCACCCTCCAAGTCTACACCTGAGAGCGTCACCCCAATCGTTTCTGATCCCACGGGGGCCTCAGTGCCTGGTTGGCCTGTAAAAGAAACCGATCCATCTAGTGTTTGAAGTGAGGGAGCAAAGCTTCCAGGTGTTATTTGGCTGGCCGACTGGGCTCGTGCCACAGATATGGTGACCGAGCCACTCATCAAAAGTGAGCACAGAATACTTAAAAGTTTTACTGAAAATGACTTTTCGGTCATCTTTTGGTCCCCACCCGCCACGTACAATTACCCTTTACTCACTTTTGATCTTTAACGTAGCATGTTTGAGTATGGCAGCTTTTGTGTGCGCATCAAGGCAGTTATCGAGCTTCCTGAACATGGGAGTGACAAAACGTCAGCCGCCTGAGCCGTGAAACAATTAACTTACCTAACATTTACGAGCACAAGTATTATTGTGGACAAAGACGTCGACCATTAATTATTTCATCCAGGATCAGCTACTCGTTTTTTGGGGACCACGGTTGCGCACATGGTTCATTCAGATTCAAAAGATCTATGATCCTGAGGGCAATTTGATCAACAGCCTCTGAAAGAGTGGCATGCCTGAGATAGAAAGCCGGAACGGGCGGCATAATGATAGCGCCCATTTCTGTTGCCGCCGTCATATTACGCAGATGGGCCAGCGTAAGCGGCGCTTCTCGCGTCAGTAGAACAAGACGTCTACGTTCTTTTAATTGCACACCCGCGCTCCGCGTCAGCAGGTTATCATCAAGCCCATGTGCAATCGCGGCCAGTGAGCGCATTGAACAGGGCGCAACAACCATTCCCGAGACCGGCACTGAACCTGATGCTATCGAGGCACCAATATTGGTTATTGGGTGACACCGCGTGACCAATTTCCTGATTTTCGCTAGTGCATCCGAACCACATTCCTCCGATAGGGTGCGTTCAGCCGCGGTACTAATTACAAGGTCAACCTCTATATCCATTGATGATAAGTTTCGTGCAAGCGACAGGCTGATCATTGCACCAGAGGCCCCGGAAACACCCAACACAATACGCGGCATAATTATACTCCCATGGCCGGCATCAAGCGAGAAACCAGATCCGAGGCAAAACCTAAATCCTCAGTCGAACTATGCATAACAGTTCCCCACTCCCGATTGGTTTCACCGTCGATTTTCGTTGTGGCATCAAGCCCGATCTTTCCCGCCAAGCCTGGTTGCGGAGAGGCAAAATCAAGATAATCCATTGGTGTATTATCTAACATCAGCACATCACGAGATGGGTCCATGCGGGTGGCGATCGCCCAAGCGATATCATCCCAGTCTCGTGGATTGATATCGTTGTCGACTGCAACGATCATCTTCGTATAACTAAACTGCGGTAGCATTCCCCAAAGCGCCAACATGACCCTGCGAGCCTGGCCCGGATAGCGCTTATTGATACTGACAATCGCCATGCGGTAGGAACAAGCCGCAGGCGGCAGCCACAAATCGTGAATTTCAGGAATTTGTGTACGGATCGTGGGTAACGCGAGACGGTTGAAAACCTCTCCAATAATGGCAGGCTCATCTGGCGGCCGGCCAGTATATGTGGAAAGATAGAGCGGTTTTTCACGATGGGTCATTGCACTAACTTGCATGACTGGAAATCGTTCGGCCGGGTTGTAATAGCCTGTATGGTCACCAAATGGCCCCTCAGGCGCGGTCTCTGAAGGCGAAACCCAGCCCTCAAGTACGATCTCCGCGTCAGCGGGCACCATCATCGGAACTGTTTTGCAAGGCACAAGACGCGGACGCGCACCACCTAAAGCTCCGGCGAAACTAATCTCTGACACAGTTTCTGGTAAAGGAAGTGCAGCAGATAGCAACGTGGCGGGATCAGCTCCCAGAACGACGGCCACGGGCATTTTTTTACCCTGTTTTTGCCAAGATCTGTGATGGCCCGCACCACCACGTTGTGCTAGCCAGCGCATTATCAGTTGCGACTTATTCAAAGCCTGAGCCCGATAAACACCAGCGTTGTATCGGTTGATCTCACACTGATCGCTGCCGAATTCCCGTGTGATCACAACAGGCCATGTTACCAACGGTCCAACATCTCCCGGCCAATGCGTCTGGATCGGTAATAAATCTAAATCAACCTCTGCGCCCTCACGTATTACACTATGAACTGGCCCAGATTTGAGAAATTTTGGTCTCGATGAGAGAGCCGCCTTCAGCAATGGCCAGCGCGACAAGGTATCGCGCAACCCATCCGGTGGTGAGGGCGAGCGCAGAGCAGCCAAGAAGTTACCCAAATCCTCCAACTGATCTAGCGAGACACCCAGCCCGGCCGCAACCCTTTCAGACGTTCCAAATAGGTTCGTTATGACCGGAACTGAAGATTTTTGATTGCTTCTCAAAACCGGATGATCAAACTGTAAAACTGGGCCCCCTGCCTCAAGGACAATCCGATGCACCGCACTCATCTGATGACGCACTGAAACGGGGTCAGGAATCTGCTGAAATTGCCCGGTGTCCCTACACCAATTCAAGAAGTGACGCAGGCTGGGATGTGGTGGCAAGGTACGAACGGGACTACTCCAAATCTTGGCTTTAGCCGCTCTTATCAGATTTTCCTTTTTGAAAATTGACATGCATCAATTCTCCGCAGCGAGCTTGAGCATAGGAAGGTTCCATTACTTGAAAATAATGTCGCGACAAAGGATCCCTGATTGTCCACGCACAAGATTTCTATTCCACATTGTCCAGCGGCTTTGGCAAACCTGCTGCGCATCGCACCCCTTGTCCCTGTCTCTCTGTCATTAACGGCCTGCTCGCGTCGTATTGCAAAAAACCATCCCGGACTTTTCCAACGTTTAGGGAAATATGGCTGTGGCCGGTTTATCTTAAATCCAACTGATCTACCCATCGTGCTTTGCCTTGATCCCAATAATGGGGCGCCAAGAGTGCGCGCTTTACGAAAGCCTTGCCAAGGAACTGTAAAAATTTCAGGCCCATTGGCTGCACTTCTCGGACTTGTTCACGGAGCCTATGATGGGGATGCACTATTCTTTTCGCGTGATCTGGTCATCGAAGGGGATACTGCCGCAGCCCTTGCCATGCGAAACGCGATTGATGACGCTGAGTTGGATATCACAGAGGAAATTGTCGCAATATCTGGACCTTTTGCGCAGCCTTTCAAGCACATTGTTAATATTGCTGAAAGACGTTCTGGGGTCTACCTAACCCGTCAAGAAGAGGCCACGGAATGGTAATGGAAATTGTTTGCCCAGCAGGTACACCAGCAGCTCTCCGGGCAGCCGTCAAGGCGGGCGCACATACCATTTATTGTGGATTTAATGATGAGACTAATGCCCGTAATTTCCCCGGCCTAAATTTTAACCGAACGGAAATGTTTGAGGGTGTGGAGTTTGCTCAAGCGCACGGCGTGAAGGTATTGGTTGCTATTAACACCTTCGCTCGCGCAGGCAATCAGGCGGTCTGGCATCGCGCAATTAGTGATGCCCAACGCGCTGGAGCCGATGCCGTGATAATGGCTGATCCCGGCCTACTAGATCATGCGGCACAGTTCCATCCTCAACTGCGTCTGCACTTGTCAGTCCAAGCCGCTGCCGCAAATGCTGACATTATCAATTTCTATGCTGATACCTTTGGTGTAAGACGTGCAGTCCTGCCGCGCGTTCTTTCAGTGCCAGAAATTGCAGCTATTAATGCCGAGACCGAGGTGGAGACGGAGGTATTTGTTTTTGGTGGCCTCTGCGTGATGGCTGAAGGGCGATGCTCATTATCCTCATTTGCAACCGGGCTTTCGCCCAATATGAACGGGGTCTGTTCACCTGCCAGTCACGTAGAATATTTGAAAGACCGCGGTGTCCTACACGCACGTCTAGGTGGATACACGATCCATCAAGTAGGCGAAGAGGAACCCGTACCATATCCCACACTCTGCAAAGGCTGTTTCACGGCAGGCGATCAAACTGGCCATCTTTTCGAGGATCCGGTTAGCCTCAACGCTGAAAAACTGATTCCCCAGCTGCATAAAGCCGGGGTTAAGGCGCTTAAAATTGAAGGGCGACAGCGTTCAAAGTCCTACGTCGCGCAAGTGGTACGTAATTTCCGAAATGCTGTCGATGCAGTGGAGGCGGGAATGCCAATTCCTGAAGGAATGCTTGCGCATCTCTCTGAAGGCCAAGCGATGACTACTGGCGCTTACAAGAAAAACTGGAGGTAGCGAGGTGGACATTACAGTTGGGGCAAACCAGTTCTTTTGGTCTGCTGATAAATGGAGTGAATTTTACACCAATTTAGCCACAACACCGGTGAAACGCATCGTAATGGGCGAGCTTGTATGTTCCAAGCGACTGCCTTTTTACCAAGATCGCATCCCCAAAGCGATCGCCACATTGACAGAGGCCGGGAAAGAGGTTGCGTTAACGAGTCTTGCCCTCATCACACTGCTTCGAGAGCGCAAACAAATGGCCCAATTGGCTGAGATGGGTTTAATAGTTGAGATCAACGATTTGACTGCGTTGGCATACCTACCAAAAGGCATGGGTTTCTGGGTGGGCCCACTGGTTAACGTTTATAATGAGGGAACGCTGGCCTGGCTCGCCAGTTTGGGGGCGAAGCGGATCTGTCTGCCACCAGAATTACCAATCGCCTCAGTAAAGATCCTTGGAACAGCCGGGACACAATTAGGCGTGGCCGTTGAGGTTTGGGGATTTGGGAGATTACCACTGGCTATTTCAGGCCGCTGTTATCACGCGCGGCTGCGAGACCGAGCCAAAGATAATTGCCAGTTTGCCTGCGAAGATGATCCCGATGGTCTCGAAATAAAGACGCTTAAAAATCAACCTTTCATGGCGATTAATGGAGTGCAAACTTTGTCCGAGAGCTATGCATGCGTCGATCATCAAATTGAGTTGCTAGATGAAACGGGCATTGCCAGCCTGCGCCTCTCGCCACAATCAAAGGGATTTTCACAGCTCAGCAAAGTTTTTCACAAACGGTTACTTGGCGCCCTTCCCGCCGGTGCTATTGCGGATGAGGCCCGGCAGTTAGAGCCAAATATCCAATTGAGCGACGGATTTTTGACAGGAAAGAGCGGTGCATCATGGTCCGCGGACTGACTATTTCATGAGCAGAAGGACACGCTATTATTTTGATTTTGACTCTTTTTGGAGCGCACCGTACCGACCATTTTTCCTAGCCGCATTTGTAAGTGCATTCTTGACACTGGCGTGGTGGCCACTGGGCGTCAGCTTGGGTTTGCCAGCGCCTTTGCTTTATCCCAACGTTTTATGGCATATTCACGAATTGATTTTCGGTTTTACCGCCGCCGCAATCGGAGGTTATTTACTTACTGCATTATCTAGCTGGACATCTCGACCACCGCCAAGTGGGGCTATCCTCAAAACTTTGGTCCTAGTTTGGGCCTTGGCGCGTGCAGCAACTGCGCTCGGTATGGTTTTACCTCTGACTATACCCCTCATTCTTAATGCATTTTATTTTCTTGGGCTTGCCGGATTAATCAGTCATCAAGTTATCAGTGCGCGTGCGTACCAAAAATTATGGTTTGTTGCCGTCATAATGACCCTCGGATGTGGTGAAGCTTTGTTCCTCAGTGAAGCTTTTGCGGGAAGATTTATTAACTGCCTTTACCTTTCTAAAATAATACTAATTTGCCTAATTCTTTTGATGACCAGCATAGGAGCACGCGCAATTCCGGCTTTTACACACAACTGGTTAATAGGCATGGATTATGAAGGAACAGCTTTACGAGAAAAACCATTATCACGCATCGCAGCCTTGTTTTTTTTGAGCACTGCGCTAGCGATGAAAGTGCTCGGATATGACGTTGCTTCCCATGTTGCACTGATCGTCGCAGGACTTTCAATCTTTTGGACAATGACAGGCTGGAAAAGCGTCGCCACGATTTCCAACCCGCTGCTGGCAGCGCAACATCTGGCATTTATCTGGTTACCTATCGGCACCCTAATCATGGGATTCATAGAGCTTGGCCTGCTTAATTTTCCACTAGCGGACGGGCTTCACACCATCACAATTGGCGGCATATCAGGTCTAGTCATGGCGATAGCGGGGCGCGCAGGTTCCCACACCGAAAATGGTAGCATGAGAGCGGGTGTTTGGTTTGTGATGGGGGTATCTGCGATCTGGCTCACGACTTGGTTGCGCCTAATCGCACCCCTCTTTCCAGCGTACGCTGCCAACATTGAAGTCGCCGCAGCAATACTATGGTGCACGGGATGGTTAACCTTCATCTTGGGGTTCACACCCGCACTTTTTGGACCGGCACGCCGCCCAGTTCTAAGTGGGCGAAAGCATCAGAGTCCTGAGGCAGTGGATTAGAAAAAATTGGAGAACAGAATGAAAATTGCATATATTACATCGCAAAAAAAGGGCGAAATAGATCGCCTGTTATCCGAATTTGCAGAGCACTTAATGACAAAGGGATTGACACCATCTGGCATCATCAAGGATCAAAGCTATAAGGGCCATTATACTAATGGCTGTGATATGAAAGTCCGCGTGCTTCCACATGGCCCAATAATCAAGATTACCCAAGATTTGGGCGATGGTTCGAATTCTTGTCGGCTGGATGCCGCTGCGCTGACAAGTGCAGTTGCAAAGGTTGAAGCCCGCCAGATGGATGATGCGGATCTTTTTATTCTAAATAAATTTGGGCCAGAAGAATGCTTAGGGCGTGGCTTTTGCGGCGCAATCGCCACCGCATTAGAGCTTGAAATTCCCGTTCTTGTTGGCGTAAGCGCCACAAACGAAAAAGAATTTTTGAGCTTTTTGGGCGGTTTGGCTGAAGCTCTTCCTGATGACCTGCTCAAGTTGAAGGCATGGTGGGCTAAGATTAGCCCAATTGCCATCAATTAGCCAAACCTGCGCAGATCCCATAATAATTTTTGGAGCGAATTGGTTTACTCGCCTTCAGAACGCTGTTTTTGTGTTGTTGCAAAGCGTGGTAACACATTGTCAAATTGCGATACTCACGCGATCGTCAATTTGATTGCGTTGTGATTTTTAAAATTTCTTTTCACCGTTTATCATTTTTTCCCATATTCGGTGCTCTGTATCGAAAGTTGCCAAACACTCCCATTTGATCCAACAACATTAAGTTTGCATCAAGTCACTCCAGTATCCAGTTTCAGCTTTCCGCCCTCTTTTGCCATACACCGGATACTTTCTCGAAGCATCGATGCAAAAAATTTTAATTCGTGCGCCGCGTTTTTGGAGGTTAGTGCTGCAGTATGCATTTTGATCCTGCAAAAGGTTCAATCACTGATTTAATGAAACGCCCAGAAGAATTTTCTTCCCTCCACATACATAATCACATATTCTGATATGTAATTAGATTTTTTGGGGATAATGGATATGCGTGCTATTTCGCGTCGGCGATTTCTTCAACAGACTTCGGGAACAGCAGCACTCGCTCTCCTTTCGTCAAGATCCGTAGCCGAACTTGCAATTGGCAAAGGAACCCTTAGCACTGTGAGTGACGGGCACCTGGTGTTGCCAAAGAGCTTTGCCATTGGCTCGGCACCGGAACAAGAAGCTAACAAAATTTTAAATGCGCACGGGATAAATGGTGAGACTATTGAGCCAAGCTGCAATATCTCGGTCTATCGAGATGGAAAAAATACTATTTTATTCGACGTCGGAGCCGGTCCTGATTTTATGCCGACGGCTGGTAACATTATAGATAGTCTCGCCTCAATCAACGTCGCCCCAGAAGACGTGACGCATGTATTGATCACCCATGCCCACCCAGACCATATTTGGGGACTATTGGATGACTTCGACGACCCAGTCTTTGCTAATGCAGTTCACATGATGGGGCGGCGAGAATGGGACTATTGGTGGGACCCCGAGACATTCAACACGATCGGACAACAGCGGAAGATTTTTGCCGCTGGTGCACGACGGCGCTTGGAAATGATGGAAGACATATTCGAACGGTTTAACGACGGCGAAGAGGTGGTCAGCGGCGTATCTGCGATCGCAACGGAGGGACATACTCCAGGTCATATGAGCTTTGAGGTGCGCTCTGGCACTCAAGCAAGCCTGATTATCGGTGACGCAATCGTGAATCATCACCTTGCCTTTGAGCGCCCAGAATGGCCCAGCGGATCCGATCAGGAACCCCAAAAAGGCCTGGAAACCCGGCGTGAGCTTTTCGATCGTATTATAACAGATAAACTCTCCGTTGTGGGATTTCACTTCCCTGGCACAGGTATTGGCGTAGTGGACCAAACAGCAAACGGATATCGTTTTCTGGGGGAGCAAGCATGATATGCTTAGCCAAACGAGCCGGTCTGCTGGCATTAGTTACTTTAGCTAACACCGTGTTTGCGAGTGAAGAAATTGCTGATCAATATCCGGGTTCGCCACTCTATTCCAAACCGATCGAAGTAATTCCCAACGTATGGGCTGCGATCGGGGCAACCGCTCCGCCAACCTATGAAAATTCTGGCCACAACAACAACCTGAGCTTCATTGTTACTGACGAAGGTGTGGTTGTTATAAATGGTGGCGCGGCCTACGTTCTCGCTAAGGCTTTACACGAGGAAATTGGGAGCGTCACCAATCAACCGGTACGCCTCATCATCAACGAAAATGGTCAGGGGCATGCCATGCTGGGCAATGCCTATTGGGCCGAGCAGGGTGTCACTATACTAGCCCATGAAGATGCCGCGCATGAATTTGAGGAATACGGCCCTCAAATTCTCGAAAGTATGAAGCGGTACAACCGCGAAAAGTCCGAAGGGACCACACTGACAAGTCCGACGGAAACCTTTTCAGACCGCAAAATTATCGAAATGGGGCAAACACGTATTGAGGTCTTGTATCTCGGTCCTGCCCATAGCCCCGGCGATGTCTCTGTCTGGCTGCCACAGCAAAGGCTGGTAATCGCCGGAGATATGGCCTTTCACGAGCGCATGCTGCCTATTTTCGAAAACACGATGACGGCTGGCTGGCTTGAGACATGGGACAACGCATTTGAGCCGCTGAACGCAACCTATGTCATCCCGGGCCACGGCCATCCGACCAATATGGATCAGGTCCGCCGCTATACCCGAGACTATCTGGTTTACCTGCGAGGCAAGATCGGTGCCCATCTGGATGCAGGCGGTGATCTTGCGGACGCCTATTATGTTGACCAGTCTCCCTATGCATCGTTGGATACGTTTGAAGAACTGGCCACCAAAAATGCCGGACGTGTCTACGAACAAATGGAATTCGAATAACCGCCGCCCCTATTGGAAACGCGCGAGAGCTGGTAGGATGCAATGGAAGCCCTGATTGACCAATATGGCGAGCCTGCCTTGCTATTGGTTATTGGACTGATCACAGGCGTGATATTTGGCGCCAGCGCCTATCATTCCCGATTTTGCCTGCGCGCCGCCACGGCGGAAGTGGCCAGCGGCCGCGCGGGTCCAAATCTTGCCATTTGGTTGATTGCCTTCCTCACCGCCCTGCTTGTCGTCCAGACGTCTATTTTCACGAATGCTTTGGACGTCAGTGAAAGCCGCCAACTTGCCAGTGTCGGGAGCCTGTCGGGGGCGATCATCGGCGGGCTAATGTTTGGCGTGGGCATGATCCTTGCACGCGGCTGCGCCAGCCGTCTGCTGGTCCTGTCTGCGTCCGGCAATCTGCGCGCCATTGTCACCGGGTTGGTTCTGACCCTCACCGCTCAGGCGACCCTGCGTGGCGCTCTGTCACCGGTGCGGGAAAGTCTGGTATCGCTCTGGACCATCCCAGGCGATCTGCGCGAACTTTCCGAGATCCTGTCGATCCCGCACGGCATCGTGATCGCTGTCACCGCGCTGGGTTTGAGTGCCGCGCTGATGTTTGGCCGCTATCATCGGCTCAAAATTTCTGAAATCCTCTCGGCGGCGGTTGTCGGCGGGGCTGTCTGGCTGGGCTGGATGCTGACCTATCTCCTGACACAACACTCGTTTGAGGTTGTCAGCATTCAATCGGTGACATTTACCGGCCCGTCAACAGACACATTGATGGCGCTGATCAACACACCCACACTCACTCGAGACTTTGGCACCGGGCTGGTGCCTGGAGTCTTTATCGGTGCGCTGAGTATTGCCCTGATCCGGAAAGAAGCCCGTATTCAGCGGTTTGATCCGGGCACGCCAATGGAAAGATATCTGTTGGGCGGCATATTGATGGGGTTTGGCGCGATGTTGGCCGGCGGCTGCGCCGTCGGGGCCGGGGTGACAGGTGGGTCGGTGCTTTCGCTCACAGCCTGGGTCGCCGTCTTTTCCATGTGGGCCGGGGCGGTTGGCCTTCAAACGATTCCGCGATGGGCTGGCTGAACTATCACTGCGCCGCCAGTGGTTGCCGTGCCAAGGCGCATTCTGTCCAAAGGGTTTCAAGCGCCCCAATCAGATGATCGATATCTGCTGCACCGTGAACCGGCGACGGTGTGATCCGCAACCGTTCCGTGCCTTTGGGCACCGTCGGGTAATTGATCGGCTGGATATAGATGCCATGCTCATCAAGCAGCCTGTCGGAGATGTATTTGCACTTCACCGGATCGCCAACAATCACCGGAATGATATGACTAGGATTGTCGATATGTGGCAGACCGATCTGGTCTAACCGCCGCCGGACCTCTCTCACATTCCTCTGATGTGCTGCGCGTTCTGACTGGCTCGATTTAAGGTGCTGGATGGCCGCATTTGCGCCTGCCGCAACCGCCGGAGGCAGGGCGGTGGTAAAGATGAATCCACTGGCAAAAGAGCGAATGAAGTCCACTAATTCGGCAGAGGCGGCGATATATCCGCCAGCGACGCCGTAGGCCTTGCCCAATGTGCCTTCGATCACTGTCAGCCGGTCGGCAATACCTTCCTGCTCTGAGATCCCGCCGCCGCACCGGCCATAAAGGCCGACCGCATGCACCTCATCCAGATAGGTCATTGCTCCGTAGCGCTCTGCGAGGTCGCAGATGTCCGCAATGGGCGCGATGTCGCCATCCATAGAATAGACGCTCTCAAAGGCAATGAGCTTGGGCTGATCTGCCGGGATCGCTGCCAGCTTCGTCTCCAGGTCGGCGAGATCATTATGGTTCCAAATGACTTTCCGGGCCCCAGAGTGGCGGATACCTTCAATCATCGATGCATGATTCAGCGCATCCGACAGGATCACCAGACCGGGAATCCGCGCTCCGAGCGTACCCAGTGTCGCCCAATTCGACACATAGCCGCTGGTAAAGAGCAAGGCGGCATCCTTGCCGTGCAAATCCGCCAACGACCTTTCCAGGCCAATATGCTCCAGCGTTGTTCCAGAAATATTGCGGGTGCCACCGGCACCGGCACCGCATCGCGTCAAGGCGCTTTGCATTGCCGCTAGCACTTTGGGGTGCTGGCCCATGCCCAGATAGTCGTTGGAGCACCAGATCACGACATCGGGAGCTTCATTGGCGCGCCGTGCCTGCGGAAAGCCTCCGCATTTACGCTCCAACTCGACAAACACACGATAATTGCCATCGTCACGCAAAGCGCGCAGCTGCTTTTGGAAAAACGCCTGATAATCCAATGGTTTTACCCCTTAACCTTCGGTTGCGTCAGCCACGATACCGATCAGCAGGTCTTCGACTTTTTGCATAGCGCCATCCGGATAATCACGATGGCCAATCATGACGCCCGCATCATTTTCGGCAACAAAAATGCCATATGGGCAATGCACGATATTCATCGGATCCGCTTCCATGACTTCGCGCGACACCACTGCCGAGCAGAAGATAAAAATGTCCGCCGCTTTGAAAATCTGTGTCGTACTGCCGACATCTGCTCCAGTTCGGTTGAGCATTTCACCAACATGGCTCACGTAGTCGATCACCAACCCACGATCCACAATCGCACTTTCGACCGCGAAGGTAGCATCATCGAAACTGCCGTCATATGGCACTACGATAGAGTCCGCAGCCGAAACGGCCGTCGCGCAAGCGAATGAGACTGCGTAGATCAAAGATTTCATGGCCTCAATCCTTCTTTCATTGTCCAACGTTCGCGCGCTTTTGATGCCCCGTCCGGAACCGGGCGAGGCAAGGCTGTGTCAGCCCATCATGTCGGTGGTGATTCCAGTGTACCAGCCTTCGCTTTCTATATAGGTGGCTTTACGCACATCAGCGCTCTCGCCGGTCTTGCTGATGAAACCGTCGATCTTGGCGATTTTCTCGGGTGTGGCCTCATAGGTGGCTCCCACTTTTACACCATCGTTCGGCGCGATCAGTGACCAGCAAGTGTTGGAAAATTTCGCTGGGAACACTTTGGAACCGGTCAGCGCACCGCGCACGGCATTGGCACAAACTTTCGCCTGCGAATTGGCTGAAAACCCGGACTTCGGCATATCACCCTGCTGGCTTGCGTCACCCAGAACATGGATATCGCCATCCGCTTTGGCTGACATATCCGCCGCATTCACAGGCGCCCAGTTGCCGTCAGTCACTCCAGCCAGTTCGGCAATGCGGCCAGCCTTCATGGCCGGGATCACATTGCAGACATCAACCTTGGTTTCTTCGCCATCTATCGTCACGGTCATTGCAGCGGGATCCACCGACACATTGCCGCCGCCAAACTCCTCACCGATCCAGTCGACCATACCTTCGTAATGGTTGGCCCAGCCCTCTTGAAAAAGGCCCATTTTCGAGAACTTTGGTTTCGGATCCGCCACAATGATCTTTGCGGTTGGATTGTTCTGCTTCAGGAAATGTGCCACCATCGAGACCCGCTCATATGGTCCGGGCGGACACCGATAGGGGTTGGGTGGGGCAACCATTGCAAACACGCCACCCTCCGGCATCGCCTGCAACTGCGCCTTGAGTAATTCAGACTGCGACCCCGCTTTATAGGCATGTGGCATGGCATTCTGTGATGTCACATCCCAGCCAGCCACCGCGCCATCAACAAAGTCGATGCCCGGGCTCAGGATAAGCTTGTCATAGGACAATGCTGCCCCCCCAGCCAAGGACACGGTTTTAGCATCGCGATCCACGCCGATGGCCCAATCATGCACCACGTTTACACCGCCGGCAGCCAGCCCGCCATAGCTGTGGCCGATGTCTTCCATCTGCTTGAAACCACCCAGATACAGATTTGAAAAGAAACAGGTGTAATATTTGCGCGTCGGTTCGATCAACGTCACATCGATCGCACCTTTGCTGTCCTTGGCGATATAACGCGCGGCTGTGGCGCCACCGGCACCACCTCCAACCACAACGACACGTGGTTTGCTCATGGCTCTCACCATCGGTGCCGACAAAGATGCAGCTGCAGCGGCGGCTCCTAAGAATCTACGTCTGTTTAAAGTCATTTCGTTTCCTCCCTTTTACATTACTCTTCCAACGTTGCGAAATAGGCGGCCAACCCGGCGATCTCTTCATCTCCCAGCCGCCCTGCGATCATCTGCATGACCGGATGGATGCGTTTTTTGGATTTGTAGGCGTGCATCGCCACGACGAAATCATCCTGCGGCCACAACACAATAGACGGGATGCCATTGTCTGTGCCGTCGGCCAGATGGCAGGTGGTGCATTCACCGCTGAGGTATTGGCCATATTCCGGATCGCCTTTCAGCGTGAGAATGGCCTGGGCAACATTGTGATCACTGCCCTGCGCGGTAGGATCAGCCTCGGGTATATCGGCCGGATCGTCAGAGAACTGTCGCAAATAGGCGATCAGATTGGCTCGGTCTTGTGCCTTTTTCAACCCCCGGAAGCTCATCCGCGTGCGGCTGGCCAACGACCTTGGGTTCTCCAGAAACGCATCCAGCGTATCGGCATGCCATTCCAGCCCCCCTGCCCCGGCGCGCCGGAAGCTCTTGGAGTAGCTGAAATCGTCATACGATGCCGCCTGACGCCCGAAAAGGCCATTCAGATGCGGCCCAATACGATGCTGCGCGCCATTGCCGACCTGATGACAGCCCTTGCATTTCGTAAACACCTCCGCGCCCGATTTGACGTCTGCATTCTGCGCATAGGCCGCACCGCTGAGCGTTGTGGTCATCCAGACAGCAGCGGCGGCTCCCAATAACTTTCCCCACCCCTGCATATCAGCCGTCGACACTCTGCAAATATGCGATGATCGCCATAATGTCTTTTTCCTTTTTCAGTCCGCTGAAACTCATCTTTGTGCCCCTCAGATAGGCTTTGGGCTTAGTCAGGAATTCCGCGATCGCAGCCTCATCCCAGACGCGACCCTCCTCTGCGGCGGCTTTGAACACTTTGGAATACTTGAACCCATCCACCGAAGCAAAATTCTTGCCCATGATGCCGTTCAGCGTCGGCCCGGTTTTGTTCTTGGCACCCTCGCCAACCTGGTGGCAGGCTTTGCATTTCTTGAAGACTTTCTCACCCGATTTCACCAGCTCGGGATCTTGCGCAACGGTTTCTTCAGCCGCAGGCGTCGTTTGCGCCTCCGCCTGTGCCTCGTCACCGGCCTCGTCAGGCGTCACATCCAGAACCGAAGCGCGCATGGTGATTTCAACGCTGTCTTTACAATTCTGCATGCAGGGCTGGGCGCGCCACATCTTGTATTCCGTCGTGGGCCGGTCATCCACGATAAAGCCATCTTTGTTGTACATGGCGAATTCGCTGAAATTGTCGTGGCTGAGTTCAAAATCCTCGTCGACTAGATCGTTGGAATACAAAATATAGGCCACAATGGCGTAGACCTCGTCGTTGGTCAGCGTCTGCGCGGCGCCAAACGGCATCGAGCGGTTCACATAATCCCAAACCGTTGACAGATATGGCCAATAGGAGCCTACTGTCTTAACCGGATCCTTGTCGGCAAGCGTATCAAATCCGCCCGCCAGCACTGGCCAGTTGTCCACGCCTTCGGCAAAATCCCCGTGGCAGGATGCGCATTTTTCGGCAAAAACTTCCTCGCCGGTGAACGCATCGCCACGCCCTTCCGCGAGGCCGCGCCCGTCCGGCAGCACGTCTCTGTCCCAGGCGGCAATCTCAGCGAGCAGCGCGGCGCGACCCAGACCCATTTTGTCAGCTGCGTGAACTGGCCCAGCGATCATAAGGCAAGCGGCGAGACCCTTAAGAAACTTCGACATTTTCCGCCTCCCCGCTGGCCTTGAGATGCCAGGTCTGGATACAGTTGTTGTGATAAATTGAGTTTTCGCCACGCGCTTCGCGCAGCTGCGATTTGGTTGGTTGTACATAGCCGGTTTCATCCAATGCGCGCGCCTGCAGCAACCAGTCTTCGCCATTCCATTCGGTATCCAGATAAAAACGAGTCAACGCCTTGCTATCGCCTTGCCTCCGACCAAGACGCGCGGTTTCCCAACTCATGCCGCCATCTTTTGAAACATCCACCCGGGTGATACGGCCATGACCGGACCAGGCCAGACCCGACACCACCAGCGGGCCGTGGCCATGTTGGATCGGCATCTGAGGGCTGGGCGACGTGATCACCGATTTGGCATCCATCTCCCATGTCCATTTTCGCGCCGTCCCATCAGCCAGAACATCGGTGTACTTACTGGTTTCTTCCCGGCTCTCAACGGCAATATCGGTTACTTCGATACGGCGCAGCCATTTCACCCACATATTGCCTTCCCAACCCGGCACAACCAGACGTACCGGATAGCCGTGCTCTTTTCGCAACGCTTCACCATTAGCTTTGAAGGCAACAAGCACATCGTCCAGTGCCTTTTCCATCGGAATTGAACGTCCGTTCGAAGAGGCGTCCGCGCCTTCCACATAGACCCATTTGTCCGCCAGATCGCCTGCGGCTCCGAGGCCCGCCTCGTTGAGCAGTGCCCGCAGCGGAATCCCGGAATATTCCATGTTGTGAATCATGCCATGCGTGAACTGAACGCCGTTCAGCTGCGCCCCGGCCCATTCCATGCCGGTATTGGCCGCACATTCGCAAAAATAGACATGGTTTTCCCGTGGGAACCGTTCCAGATCTTCGTAGGTAAAGACCAGTGGCTGATCCACCAAGCCATTGATCATCAGCCGGTAATCCTCCTTGCGCAATTCGATGGCACCCGAGTGGTGCCGTTCAAACGCGCAGCCCTGTGGCGTGATGGTACCGTCCAGAGCGTGAATCGGAGTGAAGTTGATCGAACTGATCGGGTCCGCAGTTAGCCACGCCACATTACGGCGCACCACATCCTTTTCAAACTCAATCGGCAGCCCATAGGGAGTTTCGTCGACACCGTCTCCGGTGAAAGACGCCCAGTCCTGTACATTCGTAATCAACGGATCCGGTGTGCCAGCGCTAGCCGCACCCGCGGCAGTCCCAACCATCGCGGCGGCGCCACCTTTCAAGAACGCCCGGCGCGACGTGTTTTTCGTCTCATCAGCCATTTATACTGTCCCTCAATGCCTTAAGCGCCGACAACATCGACGCTGGTGTTCTCCTGAACCGTAACGGTTCCCTGTTTGCGAATGTGATTTTCCACCACGTCCCAAATTTTGGGACCGTCGGTATCCTCGTTCACGCTGGCCCAACCCGCAACCACATACGATTTTGCCGGATCGATCGGTTCGCCAGTCTTGAGCAACACCATATTGCTGATCCGGGCGCCCTGTGGCTTGTTGATGTCTATGCGATAACCAAGGCCACCCGTGCGCACCATATCACCGCCTTGCTGGTAATACGGGTCTGGGTTGAAGATGTTGTCAGCGACGTCTTCAAGTACAACTTTCAAGAATTCACCCGTCATTTCAGTACGATATGCTTCTCCATAGGTCATGGATGTCACATTCCAGATATCTTCCCGAGTGATCTCTTGGCCCGGAATCAAACTTGGGCCCCAGCGCACGCCCGGGCTGAGCGCAATCTCTGCGTCGCGTTCGGAAATCAGTGCGTCACAGATCAGATCATCCCAGCTGCCATTGAAGTTTCCACGACGGTACAGCAACGAGTCAGTTCTTCCGATCACCTCCCGCAGGTCCGCCTCAAAGGGCGCACGTTGCGCTTCAATCAGCTGGCTCACCTCCGCATCCGGGGTGATCACGTCTGAAAATACTGGGATCAACTTATGACGGTAACCGTTCATCCTGCCATCACGCACGTCCAGATCCACCCGACTCACAAACTTACCGTTTGAACCCGACGGAACCACAATTGTGGAGCCAGCTAACACTGGTTCGGGTAAGGCGTCGTGGGTATGGCCCGATAAAATTACATCAATACCTTTCACCATGGTCGCCATCTTTTTATCCACATCGAACCCATTATGACTTAGCACAACTACACATCCGGCGCCTTGTGCTCGCACCTCATTCACCATCTTCTGCATATGTTCGTCACGGATGCCAAAGCTGTATTCAGGGAACATCCAACCCGGGTTGGCAATTGGCATGTAAGGGAACGCCTGCCCTATCACTGCGATCTTTGCTCCGCCACGCTCAAAAAATTTGTACGGCGGAAATAATTCCGCAGGTTCATCCCATTCCACATCAAAAATATTTTGTCCCAGAGCTGCAAATGGTAAATTGTCCACAATCTCCGCCACCCGATCACTCCCAAGGGTGAATTCCCAGTGAAATGTCATCGCGTCCGGTTTAAGCGCATTCATCACGTTGACCATATCCTGACCCTGCGTGTGATAGCAGGTATAGGAGCCATGCCAGGTGTCACCTCCATCCAATAAGATTGCATCTGGTCGATCGGCGCGAATGGCTTGGATTATCGTAGCCACCCGATCCAAGCCACCGACCCTGCCGTAACCTTTTGCGAGAGACGAAAAGTCGCCGGAGCTCAGGGCATAGTGAGATGGAGACCCGCCCTCGATGCCATAAGCCTTGCGGAAGTCTGCACCAGTAACATGGGGCATAGCGCCTTTGTTGCCGCCGACACCAATATTCACTGAAGGCTCTCTGAAATAAATTGGCTTTAGCTGTGCATGAATATCGGTGACGTGAATTAGAGATACGTTCCCATAAGTGTCAAACTGCAGCAGTTGGTCCTGCGTCAGCAACTGCTGGGCAGCCAAACGCGCCCAATTGCCAAAACCGGATGCGCCGACAATTGCTGAGGCGGCCATACCCACCTGAAGAAAATCACGTCGTGAGATCATACCAGTATATTTCCCTACATATTCGCATGTGTGAATTTAATAAGTATAAAAAAGGGCCCGCTGAACGAAAGTGGGCCCTTTCCTTATCAGTTGCGTACGGACGGAGTCTCAACGGGGAGCCCATTACCGCGGGATGCCAAATAAAGCTCGAGAGCCTTGAATTCCTCACCACCTTCCTTGAAAGGCTGTGCGCGAATATTTTTCATACATCCTTTGAAACGCGCGTGCATCGAATTCAGTTTAGCGTTCTTGAGTCGATAAGTTGGGAAACCATTAATCTGTCCTTGGCTCAGATGATCCGCGCGGATCATCACGCCATAGTTGTCTTCGTGACAACTGGAGCACGCCATATCAAGCTGCCCTACACGGGTATAGTATACCTCTTTACCCTTCTCCCAAAAAGGCGCAGCGTCATCATCGATAGAAACGTTTATCGGCATACCGCGAGATTGCAGGCCAATTAATGCGGTAATCGCCGTCATCTTTCCACCCGACCATTTCCATGGTTCAGCGCCCATACGTTCGGTACGGCATGTGTTGACGAGTTCTTCCATGGTGACAAGATCGCCATCATTAACGCGAGGCAGCGTAGTACGCAGCCCTGCAAAATCTGCAACATCGTCGTGGCACGACGAACATGCTTTGCCCTCAGAACCATCGACGGCGTCAAAGACATCGATGCCCTGATCTACAAAAACAAATGCGGGATTATCGAAATCGTCCATTTCCAGCGCCTGTGTTTCCCTAGAGCGAAATCGCCAGCCTGAATATATCGTATCGACGTTTTCCATGTGCGCTGGCGCTGCCGCTTCTGTCGCGATTGCGGTGCCATCAATCGACAGTCTGTTGCTGTCCTGAGCCAACACCGCAGTTGTCATTAAAACTGACATCAAGATTATTGTGGTTGTTCTACGCATACCTTCCTCCCTTCGCAGCGCGCCTCACGACACACTGATTTTTTTGGCCGTTTCGTAGACAGACCCGTCGTCGTCATACCAAGTGAATTTAAACTCTCCCGTTTCCGGCACATTTGCATCGAATTGGAAGTATGGGTTCGTCGAAATCGCGGGCTCCAACGTCACATCAATCACATTTTGGCCATTGAAATCCGCGGTAAAGCGATTGATGATCGATCGGGGGATGAGATTTCCGTCGCTGTCTTTTCGCTGACCACTTTCCATTTTGTGACTTATCAATGTTTTGATGGTGATTGTATCGCCGGCCTTAGCCGTCTTTGGAACCTTAACGCGGGGTTTTACACCAGATGCCATTTTTGTTCTCCTCGTCTCTGGTTCAGCCGCCGCAGCCGCCGATTGTAACTTTCACGTTGGACTTTGCTTTCTGGAAGGATCCGTCTTCCATCTGTGCAATCGCCACAACATTCTGAGTTTTCGCCAAACGAATTCGCGTGGACGCGCTCCGCGATCTGTTCAATGGACCGAATTTTACAGTTGCGACATTCGGAACGGGATTACCGTCGGCAAATATAGCAACCATGACCGCACCAGGCGCTGTGACTTGAATAGGAACAGTATTTCCATTTTCTGCGATTTCGGGTGCCGTTACAAACAACTCACCTGCAACGATTTCTGCATCACCGGCGATCTTTGCGATCTCGTCATCCGTCAACGAAGCAATAGCGGGCATCACCCCCATCAGGGTCGCGCCCATTCCCACCGATCCCATAACCAGCAGATCTCGACGTGTCAGTTTCATCATTTTCTCCTCAAGAAATTGCTCACTCTTCATCGAGCGTCATCAGATAGGCGATTACATCTTCAACCTGTTGAGCTGTCAGGATCGATTTACCCTCAAACTTGCCAAGAGGCCGTTCATAACCTGCATCAACATAAAACGCGGGCATAATCGTACCCTCGAACGTCATCTTTGCGTTCGAAACAATGCCCCGTAATTCAGCTTCCGACCAACGACCTGCGACACCCTCGAGTGTAGGACCCACTTCGCCGTGGAAACTTTGCTCAGGCATATCGGCATTGGCGTGACACGCTAAGCAATTGCCTTGCTTTCGATTGGCAAAAACTTTGCGACCAGCCGCCACATCTCCAGTACGACTTGTCAACGATGCGTTGACGACACCGTCCTCAAACTTCACGTCTGTCGGGCTGACTTCATTTGCAGCTCCAACCGACGCGCAAAGTGCGATTATCGCAGCTCCTCCCAGTGCACGTTTCATGTGCCCTCCCTTGGTAGATTCTTTGCTTTGGTAATGTACAGACTAAGACACGTTATCTATAAAACGCAACATCAAATTCATTTAAATGAATTTATGCATCTGTTTGCGGGTGCAGAATTTTTTTGAGAAAAATTGCCTAACATGCAGAAATAATACATGTTTTGTCTTTATTGAACTTGCTCATTAAATTTTCGGGCATGATATTTTTGAAACGACTCTTTCCCCTCATAACCCTCTTCAAGCACCCATTTCAGGAGGTTTTTAGTTGTGTGTTTGCCAAACGCACCGGGCATTTGTGCCACCGCCGCCGCCACAGCGGTTGTGTCCGCGGGAACTTCTTGGGACATAAAAATTAAATTTGGCGTGAAAAGCGCACCCCAGCGTTTTACCATTTCTTTTTCAGGCAAGGTTGTTCCATCGAAGTCGGTGACCTCAACGTCGCCGAACATATTGATTTGTACAACAAAGTATTTCTCCTCAAGCATCTCAGAAATTTCTGGTACGACAAATACTTCTTCGTGCATCTTACGACAGTAAATGCAGCCGCGCTGCTCGATAAGCAGCATTAGGCGCTTTCCCTCGGCATTCGCCTCCTCAAGGTCTTCTCTCAAGTCTTTGAATGTCTCTCTCATCCAATTCGACTTGTGCAGTCCGTCATCTCCAATCTCAGCAGCAAACACGGGCCCCACTAGCGCGTAAGCCAACACTGCAATCCAGATCATCCTCATCATCTTTCTCCGTTGGTCTGATTTATCCCACTGAATTGAACCATGGCACAACATTAAGCATCCACTGTGCAATAATGTTTACGGTATTGGTCGCAATTAAGAGACTAAACAATACCAAGAAGCACCCCATGATTTTCTCAATTGCTCCAAGATAGGGTCTGAACCGCACCATCCATCTCATGAAAGGTGCCACAAATATCGCGGCGAAAACAAATGGTGCAGTCATGCCAAGGCCGTATAGAAACAACAGCATTACGCCATGACTGGCAGTCTCCTGTCCTGCCGCCGTGAATAAAATAGCCGCCAAAACTGGGCCAACACAGGGCGTCCAACCAAACGCAAACGCCAAACCAATCACAAAGGCCCCAACTAGACCCACATTGTCCACCTTGCCAAGGTCCATGCGGAATTGTCGATAAAGAAAACCAATCTTGAAAATTCCAAGAAAATGCAAGCCCATTGCCATAATGAGCGATGCCGCAACCAGGCGCAGTACGTTAAAGTACTCTCGGACCACCTGCCCAAATAATGTTGCAGTGGCGCCTAAACCGATAAAAACCACAATGACACCTAGGGCAAAGCAGATTGAAGTGACAAAGGCTCGCCACCGCACTCTAGGTGAAATTAGTGAAGTAGTCGAAATTTGCGTCATGCTAACTCCGGCTAAATAACTCAGGTAAAATGGCACAATCGGCAAAATACAGGGAGATACGAACGATAACAGGCCAGCAACGAAGGCACCAACCAATGAAACATCAAACATTGCATCCTCAAACCTTGATAAATTCAAATATTAGATTATGTTATTTTAACAATCGGTCAACAGGGAGTTTAGGTGTGCGTCAATTTTGGGCGCTGGTAACCAGCTTAACAATATTTATTACTTCCGCGGCCGCGGAAACCGTTCTGCTAATGGCAGAGGAAGAAGGTTGTATGTGGTGCGAGCGCTGGAATGACGAAATTGCACCTATCTACCCCAAAACTTCCGAGGGCAAAATTGCTCCACTACGCCGCTATGATATCCATGACCCATCAATGGATGCAGCACTGAAGCAAAGAGTCTTTTTTACCCCAACTTTCATTTTATTGGTAAATAACGTCGAAAAAGGTCGTATTGAAGGTTATCCAGGTGAAGATTTCTTCTGGGGTCTGCTGTCGAATATGTTAAAGGAAGCGTCAAATGATAATGCAAACTCCGGAAGCTAATCACATGACCGAAGCGCAACAAGGATCTTCGCAAAGCGGCGCAACCACGCAGTCTAGACTACCTATATTTGACTCCAATACCTGTCCGGAGGACATGGCTAAGATGATGACAAATGCTCTGGCTGCCTCGAATTTCTTGAAGGCGATAAGTCATGAAGGGCGTTTGATGATCCTTTGTCAATTAGCATCAGGCGAAAAATCAGTTACTGAACTGGAAGATTTACTATCCGCCAGACAGGCGGCAGTTTCTCAACAACTTTCCCGTCTCAGACTTGAAGGACTGGTCAAACCACGCCGTGACGGCAAAACCATTTACTACAGTCTGGTAGATGATAGGCCGAAACAAATTATGGAAGTCGTCTACGAGCTTTTCTGTCAAGATGACTAACGCAATATCTGCCTCCGGTCCTTAGGAGGAGCCCGCATGCTTGACTTTTTAGGTGAGGCTAACACCGTTGCGCTCATCGGATTATGTGGTGGTGTACTTTTAGGTTTAGCGGCCAGAATAGGCCGTTTTTGCACCTTAGGTGCAATTGAAGATCTTTTGTATTCCTCGGACGACCGACGCATGCGCATGTGGGGTATTGCTATCGGTGTGGCCGTGATTGGCACGCATATCGCAATTGCCAGTGATGCAATTGCTGCTGACGAAACTGCTTATCTTGACCGGGTCTGGAATCCGGTTTCCACAATCGTTGGCGGCCTAATATTCGGCTATGGAATGGCATTGAGCGGTAATTGCGGGTACGGAGCTTTAGCACGCTTGGGTGGTGGCGATATTCGCGCATTTGTTATTGTGATCGTTCTCGGTCTCTCTGCTTATTTCGTGATGTCCGGACCCCTTGCCCATTTACGCATTTGGCTTTTCCCAGTCGAAACTGATGCAACTACACCTCAAGGGTTTGCGCAACTTCTTGAAATAAAATTCGGCTTGCCACCGCTATTTACAGGGTTGGGTATGGGCTTTGCCATTCTAACGTTGGCTCTTTCATCGAAAAAGATGCTGAATTCACCCAAAATGATCGGTTGGGGCGTGGTTGTTGGCTGTGTCGTTGTCTCAGGCTGGATCGGCACATATTGGGTTGCGAGCGTTGGCTTCGGTAATGAACCGGTCGAAACCCATTCCTTTGCAGCCCCCATTGGTGATACCATTTACTATGCTATGACTGCTTCTGGAAACCTTCTTTCTTTTAGCGTCGGCTCTGTTGTTGGAGTAGTACTGGGCGCTTTATTTGGAAGTATCCGAAAGGGCCATTTCAGGTGGGAAGCCTGTGACGATCCACGAGAGTTAAAACGCCAGATGTTTGGTGCTGCTCTCATGGGGCCAGGCGCAATCCTTGCGGTAGGTTGTAGCGTAGGCCAAGGTTTATCAGCATTTTCTGTTCTTGCATTTAGTGCACCCGTAACGTTTGTAGCAATCATGTTGGGGGCGGCACTTGGCTTACGACATCTTATTGCAGGTTTTCGAGTAATAAAATAATTCTGCTTCAGGACTTTAGTCTGATTTTGACCACTGCTTCGAGTTCCGTCGTAATTTAAACATTCGCCCGCGGTTTGTGGAAAGTTATCGATGGTGTTGGCGGAAATCATCCGTCAATCCTGGGTTTCATCGGCGATGTCACTTCTGGTAGCGCAAGAATGATACGATTTAAATTTGTCATAGCAGTTACGTAACTACTTTCGGATGCCGTGAGCGAGCCACCTTTCTTGTAGCAGGCATCGGTACACACATAAAATGAGTCCCAAATTTAATGAGCGATGGGTTAACGTGACAGCACCTGAACCCAAGCCAAGCTCACCTTTTCAAATGGTGGCACGAATGGGGCACGAAAAAATGGTTCGTTAGAATAAAAGATTCATGCATGCAGGCTTTGATATTGTCATCCGTAACTGCGCCGTCCGCCTTACCGATCAAGAAAAATTTCACGAGGGGCTCGGCAGTAAAGTTTGAGACACCCTGCTGCGGTGAGTGACCAAAAAATTAAAACAAACCCGCGCCCTTCGCAAGCATCGCCGCATGCGTGCGGTTTCTTGCATCAAGTTTACGGCACAGCGTTTTCATATGCAGTTTGATCGTCACTTCCTGCAAATCAAGCTCACGAGCAATCTCTTTATTGGCGAGACCACGGCATACGCCCTCGAGGACTTCCAATTCACGCTCACTCAGATTCTTTGCCAGTGGATTGTCCCCGTGCCCCTCATCCGAGGTCATAAATGCTACCGGAGCGAAAACCTCACCTGCGGCCATGAAACGGGCAGCATTGATAAGCGACTTTGCTGGCATCGTCTTGGGAATGAAACCTTTCGCGCCCGCGTCCAACGCATCCTGAGCAATTGATTTGGCAGCAATTCCAGACATTAACGCGACAGGAGTGCTCTCGCATGCATGCATCGCTCGCTTCAATCCGTCCAAGCCATTCATCCCAGGCATGTTATAGTCCAGCAAGATGAGGTCGGGTTCAGAGCCTGAGCTGATCTTGTCGAGTGCTGCGTCAAGATCCGTTGCAGTGTCCACTTCAATGTCGTCGGCACTGGACAAAAGCATATCCATCATGTCGAGGACCATCTCGTGGTCGTCAGCAACCAATACCCTCATAAAAAATTCCTCTTCATATTCAAAACGCGAAATTAAGCAAATAACTTGCAAATAAAGTTAGAATCCTGTGTTACCTTAAATCGTTTGCACACAAGAGTCACCGATCAATTATCCCGATGCCTACACGTAGTTACTAACACGGAACAGATGGCTTACACGTGTGGATAGCTAAATTATTCTTTTACCCTCGCGAATAGCAGCCCGGCATGCGTTATTTTAATTTTGTCGAGGGGAAGGAGGAAGAAGCACTATGTTTTCTGCGAATTTTTTTTTATCACTGCTTGCTGCCTTGATGATCTCAAGTGTTTCTCACGCAGAGCGATCGGAGACAGTGAACAGCGAGGTATTACTTACAGTTTCAGGTAACTTTGCCGTAAAAAATTTCAAAAGGGTAGCAGAATTTGACCGCCCAATGCTTAAAAGAATGCGTCGGGTGGAATTCGAGACGTCAACAATGTGGACAGAAGGTGTGAAAGTCTTTTCGGGCGTACCCTTGATTGATGTTTTGCAAGCCATTGGTACTGACGAAGGTACTACGGTTATTGCGAAAGCAATGGACGGCCACGAAGTACAAATCCCGATCTCATCTTTGACCGAGGCTGCACCGATAATCGCCTATGAAATTGATGGAAACGAATTATCGGTTCGGAAGAAAGGTCCACTTTGGGTGGTTTATCCCTATGACAGTGAAGATAGTTTTCAAACCGCAGTCATTTATTCGCGAAGTATTTGGCAATTGGACCGCCTATTCATCAAGTAGCTCTTCCAAGATGCTCAAGAATGGTCAAACTAGGTTTATGTTTGGGCGTGTAAACTTCCATACTGCTTTGTTTGCAGTCATTGTTCTTGCTAACCTTGTTGTGGTCGTCGTTCTTGGCGCACAAATTAAGCAGCAATACGCGGAGATCAAGACAGCCAAAACCGACAATGTGCAGTGGAATTTCACCCAACTGGAAGTAAATTTTTTACGCCTTGAAAGTGAAATTCACAAAGTAGGACTGCATCGCACTGCTTCACTCGAAGACGTTAGGCAGGTATTTAATTTCGCATATTCGCGGATTGATTATCTGTTGATTGCCAGTGGTCGAACCATTTTGGCTAACAATGACCAGTACAACCAAAAGATTGAAAAAATTACCAAATGGGTCGATCAATATGTACCCCTAATAGATGGTCCAGACGAAGATTTACGCGCCCAGCTCAGCGCCATGGAGCAAGAAATTGCCGTGATTGCTCAGTCAATTCACGAGGTTTCACAGCAGGCGCTTGACGCCTTTGCGGTAGCAAGCGATCAGCGTCGAGAAAAATTTGCCTCGCTGCTGACAGTTGTTACGAGCCTTTCAGCAGTTCTAATTATTGCATTTCTGATCGCTTTTTTTCTACTTCTCAAAACGTACCAACGCGCTAACGAGCGCGCCCAAGCTGCAGATCAATCCTCGAAAGTTTTGCAGTCAACTATCAGTGCCAGTTTGGATGCTGTTCTTGTCATCGACTCACAGAGCCGGGTCATCGATTACAATGGTGCTGCGGAAAATATATTAGGTTATTCGCGGAAAGAAGTGCTTGGTAAGGATATGGCAAACCTCATGATGCCAGAAAAATACAGAGAAATGCATCGTATTGGCATGAAGCGATTTCTGAAAACTGGCCAGAAACGCATCGTGGATGGGGGCTTGGCTCAACTCGAGGCAATGCGGAAAGATGGAACAATCTTCCCAGCAGAACTTTCGATCGCTTCCGCGAGTGCCAAAAGCGGCGTTATTTTCATTTCTTTCATACGTGATATTTCACAGCGCGTCGAAACAGAAAAAAGTCTGATCAAGGCTCGTGATGATGCCTTGGCCGCAGAAAAGGCCAAGGGGGATTTTGTTGCAGTTATGAGCCATGAGATGCGTAACCCATTAAACGGTCTGATGGCATCTCTTGAACTGATGTCCGATGACCCCACGACTGAAAAACAATCCCGCAACCTTGAAATCGCACAGCGCACAAGTCGGCAAATTTTTAGCCATGTCAGCGATGTTTTAGATATTTCCAAGATTGAGGCCAACTTCTTTGAACTGCGGGAAGAAGTTTTTGCGCCTGCAGAACTGATCAAAGAAATTACGAGGAGTAATAAGGCGCCCACGGCGATGCGGGGTAACCAAATCCGCTATAAACTCAACTGTGCCGAGTCTCTTACTCTTCTAGCAGATCGTAGCAGGATCAACCAAATTTTACTTAACTTAGTTGGTAATGCCAATAAATTCACCAACGAAGGGCAAATTTCTATTGCTGTTTCGGTAAAGTCTATTGCAGACGATCAAGTCACTGCGGTTTTTGAAATATCCGACGTCGGAATAGGAATTCCGGAAGATCGTCTGGAAGATGTATTTGATGATTTTGTCACATTAGACACGTCGCTTGCGCGAACACAGGATGGCACAGGTCTAGGGTTAAGCATTTCAAGACGTATTTCGGAGCAACTAGGTGGAACGTTGTCGGTGCAAAGCAAGTGGGGTGAGGGATCCACTTTTACACTCGAAGTTCCTGCGCGGATCGTTGTCCAAGGCTTAGGTTCAGAAGTAAAGCGACAAAGCGTTGCCGAGTTGGTTAGACCTGATCTCTCTGATAGCAAAGTATTAATTGTCGAAGACAATCCAATTAACAGAAGTGTTCTTCATGATCTGTTAGGGTATTATTCAATTCAGGCAGAGGAGGCAGAAAACGGTTATGTCGCAACGCGCATGGCGCAAGATTACGATTATGATTTGATTTTGATGGACGTGAGCATGCCTGTAATGGACGGGATAGAGGCGACTCACCTGATCCGATCCCAGGAAATGGATGGGAAACGCGCCCGCATTGCGGCTTTGACCGCTTACACAAACTGTGAAACTGAAAAGCTGTGTAAAGAGGCAGGAATGGATGTTATTTTACACAAACCAGTCGCGCGTGATGACCTACTTAACATACTGACCGGAGCTCATACTGGTTTCATCGGTAATGCTAACTTAAGGGCCGCCGATTTTCTGGATAAAGCAGTTTTCCTGGATTTGCTGGATGTTACCAGCGCTGAGGTGATACACAGTAGAGTGGTTCAGCTCAGCGTAGACCTGCACGCATTTCTTGATGACCTCAAAAAGGGCAAAACCGATCAGTCTACCTTGCGTGACACAGCGCACAGCCTTGCGGGAGTCGTTGGGCTATTTGGACTTCAAGCGTTGCATATTGAGTTAAATGAACTAGAAATGCGTTTCTGCGAGGATTGCAGCTTAAGCGCCGAAGAATGGACATCTCTGAACCAAAGCGTCGCGGACAGTATTTCTCAAGCAACCACATTGCTTCAGGATATCGCAGAAGTTCAACCAGGTACCCAACACTAAAAACTCCTCTTTTCGGCATCCGTTATCGGCTGTGTGAGTGCGGCAAGTGGCTTTGAAAAATGTGCCTTCACATGCACTTCTTGGCAAACTTCAGAGACAATCTCCTTAAGCAGAATGTTTATAGCCCCCAATAAAAAGGGTTTAATCTTTTCGGAGAAGTGTCATAAAAATATTGCTTCATATTGCTTAGTTAGGTCTTTCGATCTTGGCAAAGTTCTACCGCCGATATAGCGCGTCAAACAAGTGGCCAATCTCCCAGTCTTCCAACTATTAAGCAAGATCTTCAGAGGTTTAACTTAAGCCATTGCCATTAGACCTAGACGCAGTTTATGCAAAAAAGCTTATTGATCGCAGCATGAAGCCTAAATTGACAGTTCCAGAGCCTGTTCTGCTAGGGATTGTTCCAGTTCGCTGCATTCATAATGTAGATTTGTCTTTCTCTTTGACTAAATAATGCTTGCTCGTCAAACGCTAGATGTCCGTGAGAGCCTTCTGACGGTGGCTCTTTCGTAGCTTAAATTTTTTTCCTATTTCCACTCCCTAGTAGTCACACTTTGCCTGAAACTATGCCTATGAAATCACCTTCAGTAATTCCATTTGTTTTGATGTTGCGTTCCATTTCCCATAAATTGACGAGCAAAGTAGGCAAGCGGTACGAGCACCAACTGTGGCTGGACGCGTCAGCTAGCTCTAATCACATGAAATTTGGCCTGCTTGTCGTTTTTTTAAATTGGATTTAGGTAGTTTTGCGTCGCTATCTAATCAGTCATTGTCCGATAAACCGGAACCCGCGCCCAAAAGGCGTGACTCGTCTGTCGCCGGGGCAAAAGTACGGTGAGCAAACTGATTAAGTATTTCCCAATCTTCCAAATTTGGAGAAAAACGCGAGTGACGTGCACGTGGCAAGGTCAACCTACCTACTTCATAAACTAACATTTTTGTAGCGCGGGCAGGAATATCCCGGCTTACTTGTACGTCCGCCCCGTTTGTAACCGTTTCAATCCCATCACATTCAATCGTCAGGCAAAGATTGAGCGCGCGGGCTGCACTGGCAGCAAACGGGAGTAACAAAGTCGGGCATGCCACATTCTGCAACTCAACTGTATTGCCACTCAATTTGCTCGCAAAGTCAGACAAGTGTGCGCCAGTCAATAAAGGGCACAGATCATGCTCAGCGCACCATTTACCTCCAACAGCAAGCGGCGCGTGGATTTTCAAATTTGAAGCGAAGTCACGCGTCAAAAGCTTAGCAAGCGCTTGGCTTCCATCAAGCCCAAGATGGCACAGCCATCGTGTTGCCTTAGCTGCCTCTTCTGCAATTCCCCAACTGTAACCTGCTCCACGTGCCGCACGTTTCGCAGTTGCTTCAACTTCGTTTAGCGAAAAATTCAATTTTTAACCTCAGGAAAAACCCAAAAATCTGCATTTTTCTCTGTCAAATCCTCTGGATAGGGGGCACCAGAAAACATACAAATGCGCAACCAACGATCAGACCTAGGATCAAAATGTGTAGCACCAAAAAAGGAAAGCTTGGCGCGTAGCATGTCGATCGGTAACACAGTGGCACTGATTGTGTTGTCGCGGATTTCTCCATAAGGCGCGTATTGGCTCATCTGCGCACGCCGGATCGTGTGTCGGTGCTCTGGGTGCGAAGCCAGAAATTCTGCAATTGGTTGATGTGGTTCAAAAATCTCTAGGGCTCGAAATGCCAGCGCTGCGTCCCGTGCGGGGGCCAAAGGTTGTTCGTAATCTGCGATCGGTTCCTCAAACCGTTCGCCCATCCGTGGCTCCAACTTTTCTTCAGATACGTACCAGGCTCGGGCACAATTCTCAGGATCATTCCAATTCATGTCCAAGGCCCAGCCAAAACTTTCCCGGATCAAAGAACGTACATCACCTGTGGTCATGACGCCATCTATCGTAAACGCTTCCAAATTGCCGTCAGCCATGCAACTTTCAAGCCCATCTACTAAATGACCGTAGGGTTCCAGAATAAGTGAGCCAACCAGTTCTTGCCCCTCCTCGCTCAAGGTATTATCAGACCAGCGCACCAATCGGTCCCAAGGGTATTCTTGGTCTGGCGCATCTCCCTGATACCACTCAGCAAGTGCGGTCATATCAACCTTCAACTGGCGCAACTTTTCAATCTGTCTAGGATGTTTCGAACGCCAGGCCTCCACCGACAACTTGGATCTGGCCAATAAGTTCCAGAAGAGCTGCCTCTCGCTTGAACTTGCATATTTCAAAGCTCTGACACGGGAGATGGCCTCTTCACGCGCCATGATCCAGTTATTGAACAGCACCGGATGATTGATGATGAATGGGGCCATACCAAGCCCTGTCGAATTACCGATCCCTAATTGACGCGCAATCGCTGGGTCCAAAGTTACTGCAGCATCGCCCCCTCTGAGATTAGCCAAATGCTGCACCAGATCGCGTACAAAAGTACGTGTTAGGTAAACTGAAAGCATTTCAGCTTGAAATGGCGCCTGCATTTCATCACGCGTGGCGATCTTATCACGATCTGCGGCTCCAAATTTCCCAGACCCATAGACAGCCGTTGTCCGCATTAAATATCCAACGCTATTGATCTTTTCTAAATCTGGCTGCTGGCCCTTTGCCAATTGATCGATGACGTGTCCCCAAAGCCGCACAGAGCGATTGGCTCGCGAAAGTGAGAGCTCTTGTTCACTAATGCGTCCTGCCTCCTGCAGGGGAACATTGCGGGACAGACGCTTTATATCGTCCGCAGTAGGCACGCCATCAAAAAGGGTAAACGTCGCGTCCCAAGCTTCTGCAATCACCCGATCCGATCGCATCTCTGACGGTAAATCATGAGCGAAAGCTACCAAGGAATATGTGCGGTTTGGCCCTTTGGCAGCATAAACTGCGTGCCCGACCCCACGCGCATCAATTTCAAAAGCTGAGCGGGAAAACGTCCACCCGTCACATGCCATACGGCGGGTCAAAATCCGCATGAAACTTAGCCGGCACTGATGCAAAGAACCTAGGCGCTTCAATCGCATAACAAATGCTGGCTCTCTGCGAGCTACCTCGTTGGTAAATTGCTTCATCTTACCCTCGGCGCAAAGTTTTCCGAAAAAAACCGATACCAGTTTCCACCCATGATGCCTGAAATTTCAGTATTGGACATCCCGATCTCTCCTAGGCCTACTTCGATATTGCCAAAGTCGCAATTGTCCTTAAACCAATTCGGCATCTTCGGAAATCCGGGTGCGCTGGCAGAGCCTTCGCCAAAATCCACTTCCTTGGACCAACGGCCTACACGCATCCATTCCACAACGCTATCAGGATGATCCTGACAAAGGTCGGAACCAATCCCAAGATTTTCCGCACCATATGCATCGGCACATCGTGCAATCATCTCACAAAAACTTTGTAGAGTGCACTCTGACTTATCCTTGAGGTGATGCGGATAAATCGAAAAACCCAGCATGCCACCTTTGTCCGTCACAGCTCGGATAACCTCGTCTCGCTTATTACGCAGTGCAGGCGCCCAACCGTAAGGATTGGCATGCGTGATTGTAATTGGCCTATCTGAAATATCCGCAGCTTGAATTGTCGAACGGTCAGCAGAATGGCTCATGTCCACAACTAGACCCACACGGTTCATCTCTCTTATCACCTGCTTTCCCATCCTCGTGATACCCGTGTCCTCTGCCTCATAGCAACCCGACGCTAATAGAGATTGGTTATTGTAGGTCAATTGCATGAACCGAGCACCTAGAGTATGCGCGATCTCAACAAGCCCAATATCATCTTCAATGGGGCTAGGATTTTGAAAACCAAAAAAAATGGCCGTGCGTCCGGTATCACGCGCCCTATCTATGTCCGATGCCCGAAGGCCTTTCATGATCAGATCAGGATATTGCTCGAACCAGCGGTTCCACTTTTCAAAGTTCAAAACCGTTTCCCGAAAGTTTTCATGATAAGAGATCGTCACATGCACCGCATCTATTCCTCCAGCCCGGAGCTGGCGAAAAATTTTCTCCGACCAGTTGGCATATTGCAGTCCATCAATCCGCATTATTTAGGAGCTCCCGCACTTATATAGGCAGTTTTGACTGTGGTATAGAACTCAGCGGCCGCTTTACCCTGCTCCCGAGGCCCATATGAACTGTCGCCGCGTCCTCCAAAGGGTACGTGATAATCCGTTCCAGCTGTAGGTAAATTGACAGTCACAACCCCAGTGCGCGCGTTACGACGGAAATGTGTGGATCGAGCGAGACTTTGGGTCACTATGCCTGATGTTAAACCGAAATTTGTATCATTGACCACCGCAAGCGCTTCATCATAGCTGCCAACCCGGATGACACTCGCTAATGGCGCGAACATTTCCTCCCTGTTGATCCGCATTTCGTTGCCAGAATTTACAAAAATACCTGGCGACATGTAGAACCCCTCGTGAGGCATTTCCAAACGGGCACCACCACAGGCCAACTCCGCACCTTCGGACTTTCCCAGATCAACATAGGCAAGATTCTCCTGCAATTGTTCGTTACTGACAACAGGTCCCATCTGAATATCGTCATGTAGAGCGTGGCCAACTTTAATGGCCTTTGCGCCCGCAACAAGCTTTTCAACAAAGGCGTCATGAACGAAATCATGCACAATTAGCCGCGAAGATGCTGTGCATTTTTGGCCCGTTCCACCAAAGGCCCCACCCAAAGCTAATGTCACAGCTAGATCCAAATCTGCGTCGTCCATCACTGCCAACGCATTCTTAGAGCCCATCTCCATTTGAACCTTTGTCAAGTTTTCAATAGCCGCTGCGGCGATACCCTTACCGACCGGCACAGATCCAGTAAATGAAATCGCATTGACAATCGGGCTCTCGACCAGTCGCTGCCCGATCGAACTCCCAGATCCCATGACAAGGCTAAATAAACCTGTCGGGATATCTTGTCTTTCGATGATTTCAGTGAGGGCAACCGCGGACGCCGGTGTCGAATTAGCAGGCTTCCATACAACAGCATTCCCATAACACAGCGCAGGCGCAATCTTCCAAGAGGCGGTGGCCGTAGGGAAATTCCAAGGTGAGATAATGGCAACGACACCTACGGGCTCGCGCCGGACGTCGATTTCAACACCGTCGCGTACGCTATCTGCATTTTCACCAATTTGTCGCAAGCATTCGGCAGCGTAGTAGGTAAAGAATTGGCCTGCACGATAAATCTCGCCCTTGCCCTCAACTAAAGGCTTACCTTCTTCCCGCGACAATAAACGTCCCAACTCTTCGGCTCGCGACATCAGTTCATTTCCGATATTCATCAGAACAGCCTGTTTCCGTTCCAGACCGAAATTGGCCCACTCAGCCTGTGCCGAGCGAGCCTTGGCCAAGGTTGCCTGAAGCTGGCTGTGGCTAGCTTGTGCAAATATTCCGACCAAATCGGTCACATCTGATGGATTTAAATTTTCTATTTCGCTTTCGCCAGCCAGCCATTCACCAGCAATCAGGTTTAGTTTTGTCACGTCATTCCCCAGATTTAACCAATTTAATTACAAGAGAGTGGACTCCTTTGAACACATCAGTCAAACTCTAATAACTTAAAACAACTTCAAGTTTTCTGAAATGGCAATAAAGATCGAAATGATGCGGTGTTTCTGCATTGTTGCCCAAACCGGCAACCTAGCCGAAGCCGCAGATAAACTGGGCAAAACCCAATCAGCTCTTTCCATGACACTCAAGCAACTGGAGGAACACCTTGGGCAAAGGCTTTTTGAAGGAGAGCGCAAAGCTCATCTGACACCTTTCGGACAACAGGCTTTTGACCTTTCTCTCAATCAGGTGCGCCAATTCGACGAAACCGTTACGAATCTCGAAATGATGGCTGATGCCAATCATGGTCTTATCCGGATCGTGTCTGTGCCTTCAGTGGCTGCGCTTTTATTTCCTGCAGTACTCGACTACATGACCCAACGCTTTCCCGGGGTTAAAGTGGAACTGCGTGACACCGACAGCCAGCAAGTTTTAGACGCACTTGTCGCCGGCAAAGCCGAGATCGGGGTTGCGTCCGGATTTCAACCTCTAAGCGGGATTAGCTCCG
>ENA-UZWY01001318-UZWY01001318.1-metagenome-genome-assembly--contig:-Day-2--50m-contig-1318_pt1 | contig 47075 bp, 50 predicted proteins | sample MGYA00260341_ERZ794901 | MGnify/ENA metagenome assembly ERZ794901 | reverse complement strand
AAGGTGGCTGTATAGATCAGTAGTCGAGTAGAGGCCGCCTCTTCAAGATCATGATCTTTAAGTGCTCGCATAGAAGTGGCGAGGCCAACCAGTTTTTCTGCCGTGGCTTTGTCAATATCGGTTTCTGCCAAGAGTACAAAAATCTCTGTTTGTACATCTGGAAAATCAAAACTCATGGCAACAAAACGCTGTCTTGTACTGGGCTTCATGCCTTTAAGTAAGTTTTGATAGCCCGGATTGTAAGAGGTGACCAACATAAACTCTGCGGGTGCACTGAGTGTCTCGCCGGTGCGCTCAATTGGCAAGATGCGTCTGTCGTCTGTTAAAGGGTGCAGTACAACCGTTGTGTCTTTACGCGCTTCAACCACTTCATCTAAATAACAAATTGCACCTTCTCTCACTGCCTTTGTTAATGGGCCATCACACCAATAAGTGCCTTTGTCGTTAATTAAGTGTCTGCCCACCAAATCAGCTGCGGTTAAGTCATCATGACAGGCGACTGTATAAAGTGACCGATCTAGCTTGGCGGCCATGTGGCGAATAAATCGAGTTTTTCCGCAACCTGTTGGGCCCTTGATCAACAATGGCAGCTGATTGTTATAAGCGTGCTCAAACAACTCCACTTCATTGCCTTGCGGCTTGTAAAAAGGAATTTTGTCTTGTTTTTGTTTATTCATAATATTTTCTCTATGCTGTGAACGCTAGGTAAATAACAATACCTAACAGTATAAGCCAAATTAAAATCATCCAGCGCCAAAGGCCGCTAGCATGTTTTAGTTGCATAAAATGCTCACTAATTAGCGCACCCTTAAAAAGAGCAATAGCAAACACGCCTAAGGATATGTTAACGCCAGATAGCCCCATTTTACCAACCTGATAAGTCACCAGGGTTAGCACTATCAATAGCAAAAAAACCGCTGTTTCTACGATTGTTGATTGTTTTTTTATCTTCATCACATTACATACACTAAAGGAAATAAGATTAGCCAAACTAAATCGACCATATGCCAATAACTAGCACCCGTTTCCACACTGGAATTCTCTTTAGAAGAGTACATGCCTTTGTTTATATTACGCGCCAATACGCCTAAAATAACCAGCCCTAGAATCACATGCAAATAATGAAAAAACGCCAATGATAAATAAAACATGTAGAACGTATTGGTGCTCAAGGTAATGCCATTATCAATATGATGAGCAAACTCATCGGTCTTGATAACAATAAAAACCAAACCCATAACAATCGCTAACAACATCCATCGATAGGCATTTTTTTGCTCATCTGCCTTAATAGCTATAACTGAGCGAATCACAAAGTAACTACTACTCAATAGCGCTATCGTATTGTACAGTGCTGCTGTTGTATCTAGATTTTGCTGATACAGCTCAAACAGCTCAATATTATCAATACGGGTGATTGCATAGGCTGCAAAAAATAAACCAAACACTAGTAGCTCGGCCATAATAAACAACCAAATGATAATCTCACCAGGCGGATGTCTTGTTACTTTAGTCATTGTTGTTTGCTTATATTCATTCAAAAAAAAGGCCGTCTGAGGTTAAACAGACGGCCTCTTATCCTAATTAAAAAGTTTATTTAGGCATTTCTGCTTCAGGCTGGTCTCTACCAACAAAGAAGCTTGCTATATAAACAACCAATCCAATTAAGAATATGATGCCTGCGCCTTCACGCATCCAGTAGAAGATCTCAATCTTATCCTGGACCACCATAAATGGTAGTGATGCATCTCCATTCATTCTTTGTAAATAAACCTGCAAAATACCAGCAGCAGTCAAGAACAAAGTAATAAACACCATAGAGATAGTCATTAACCAGAAAGACCACATCTCGACTACTTGAGCCTTCATGCTATTAGCAGCCTTACGACCATTAAGCATCGGCATGGCATATGAAATAATTGCCAGTACGATCATTACGTATGCACCGTAAAAAGCCATGTGTCCGTGTGCTGCGGTAATTTGAGAACCATGCGTATAGTAATTCACAAATGATAGTGTGTGCATAAAGCCCCAAACACCCGCGCCTAAGAATGCCATTACTGAACAACCCAATGCCCATAATACAGCGGCTTTGTTAGGATGCTGACGACGACGCTTGTTCACCATATTGAAGGCAAAAATAGTCATCATAAAGAATGGAATAGGCTCCATAGCTGAGAAGATTGAACCCCACCACTGCCAGTAGCCCGGTGTACCAATCCAGAAGAAATGGTGTCCAGTTCCGATTAAACCCGTAATGAGCGCCATAGCGATAATGACATACAACCATTTTTCGATTACTTCGCGGTCAACACCGGTTGTTTTAATCAATACGTAAGCCAGCAAAGAACCTAGAATAAGCTCCCAAACACCTTCAACCCATAGATGTACCACAAACCACCAGAATAGTTTATCAAGTACGATGTTGCTAGGATTATAAAAAGCAAACAAGAAGAATACGGCTAAACCAACCAAGCCAATCAGTAGCACCAGGTTAATAACCGTTTTTCTACCTTTAAGGATAGTCATGCCAATGTTGTACAAGAACGCCAATGCAACAATAACAATACCAATTTTAATAATGGTAGGCTGCTCTAGGAACTCGCGTCCCATTGTTGGCAATAGATCGTTCATGGTAATCTCAGCAAGGGTTGCGTAAGGTACCAGTAAGTATCCTAATATAGTTACAACGCCCGCTGCCAAGAAAATCCAAAACATCACTTTAGCTAATAACGGACTGTGTAGCTCCGTTTCAGCTTCGTCAGGCACCATATAGTAAGCAGCGCCCATAAAGCCAAATAGTAGCCAGACAATCAGAAGATTGGTATGCACCATACGTGCTACATTAAAAGGGATTTCCGGGAATAGGAAATCACCGACGACATATTGCATGCCCATAATAACGCCAAACAAAATCTGCCCTACGAACAGTGCAATTGCGGCAATAAAGTATGGTTTTGCAACCATTTGAGAAGTATGTTTCATATCAATTCCTCTTATCCTTGAATGTTAGGTGGCCAATTTTGATTGTTAATCTCTGAAACGTATTTCAAAAACTCTGCAACTGCATCAAGCTCGTCATCTGTTAAGTTAAATTGTGGCATGCTACGTCTTCCTGGTATGCCGTTTTTTGGTCTGAATTTAATAAAGGCAATAATCGCTTCTTTACTATTTCCCATGCGCTTATAAACATTACCAAGCTCTGGCGCAAAGTACGCACCTTCACCCATGAGCGTATGACAACCAATACAGTTATTATTCTCCCAAACATGCTTTCCTTTAGCAACCTGCTCGGTTAAATTTTCTCTGTTGTCTGTTTGCGGCAAAGACTTCACCGTGTCAAACGTCAACACCAAAAGTAACAAGAAAAAGAACATTGACCCGCCATAAAAAATATTTCGAGCCATGGACTTTGTAAATCCCTGTGACATACAACCCTCCTTTTATTAATCAAAAATAAACAATGGACAATAACCATAAATATTTTATGGTTATTACCCGAGTTCAGTTGTCAAGTTTATAGGGGTTCTCACATAAAAAAATTGACGCAGATCAAGCAATTAAAATTATTATTGTCAAATAACTCCAATCGCTAAATTTATAGTCAATACTCAAGATTTAAAACGAAAAAACCCATAGTATTAACTATGGGTTTTAGATATGGTGCCGAAGACCGGACTCGAACTGGTGACCTACTGATTACAAATCAGTTGCACTACCAACTGTGCTACTTCGGCAATAACGCAAATTATACCAATAAGTTATTGCTATTATTAAAAAATAACTTGGTATTTTGTATATTTTTAATGGCAAAAAAATACCTCAGTTAAGAGGTATTTTCTACAACAACCTCACCCGTCTTTTCCTTGGAAAATCTAGGTAGTTTATTGCTATTTAGCTTCCGCTTTAAGCGCTGGAACAGGTGTACCACCGCCTAGCTGATGTACATAAACTGCAAGCTTTTTAAGCTGCACTGCATCGATCACGCTAGAGTGACCAAATGCTGGCATTACTGCATCTTGTGTTTGTGCGTCATTTCCTTGGTTAACACCATGAAGAATGGTGCGCACCACTGAAGCGTGCTGATCTTCTGCTTTAAAACGGTAAATATTGTCGCTTAAGTTGGCTGAGCCTAGCATCTGATTACCGCCCATTGTCGGACCGTGGCAACCAATACAACCTTTACTCAAGTAAAGCGCCTTTGAAGCAGGATTCGGCTTGCCTTGAGCGCCTTTGCCTGTCTCAATTAAAAAAGTTGCTAATTCATTCGCTTGTGCATCAGTAATGCCAAGCATACGTGCTGGCATATTACCTTTACGACCATTTTTAATGGTTTGTGCAATTTTTGCTAGCGTGCCGCCAAATAACCAATCATCGTCAGCCAATACCGGGAATCCAGTATTACCTTGGCCACCGGCACCATGACAAGCGGCACAGTTATCACCAAATAATACTTTAGCAGTTTTAACCGCATAGGTTCTCAATTCATCATCACGAACAATGTCTTCTAAAGAACTATCTGCAATCGCTTGCTCTGTTGCCGCAAATTTCTTTTCACGGTAAGCCTCTAGCTCTGCCACACTCTCATTCATTTCTGTAATCTGAGTCCATCCTGCAGCGCCCTTATAATGATCGCCAAACCATGGAATACTTGGATAGTAGAATGAATAAACAACAACAGCTACCAGGCCAATCATCATAGCTTGCATGTACCATCTTGGTGGACGATTGTTTAACTCTCTTAAATCTTGTTCTTCATCCCAAAAGTGTCCTGTGTTGTTCTCACCTGGGTACGGGTTTTCATGTTTACTCATTATTTTCTCCTCTTAACGCTCGTCATCATCATTGACAAAATTTCGTAAGTCTTCAAATTTCTGCTTATTTTTTGGTCTAAAAGAATAAAAATAAGCGCTTGCTAATAAAATAAATATTACTACTGCTGTAACAGCGCCAATTTTATCAACTAAAGTCATTATTCGCGGTAGGTAACACCATCTTCAAATTTAATCATCGTGCCTAATGACTGCAAGTATGCAACCATAGCATCCATTTCAGTTTTGCCTGAAACCGCTTGTACTGCGCTTGCAATGTCAGCTTCTGTATAAGGAACACCTACCTTTGACAATCCTTTCATATGCGTGGCAATTTCCTCACCATCAACCATCGCATCATCTAAGAACCTATACTTAGGCATGACCGACTCTGGTACCAAAGCCTGTGGATGACGCAAATGAAGAATATGCCACTCGTCTGAGTACTTAGCACCTAAGCGCGCCAAATCAGGGCCTGTTCTTTTAGAGCCCCATTGGAATGGGTGATCATACTTAGACTCTACCGCTAATGAGAAATGACCATAACGCTCTTTCTCATCTCTAAATGGACGAATCATTTGTGAATGACATAAGAAGCAACCTTCGCGCTGATAGATGTCACGGCCTGCAACCTCTAACGGGGTATTAGGACGTACACCATCGCCTGGCTTCCAGTCTTCTAAAGATTGGCCCTCAGCTCTTTGCCATAAAAGACTTTGCGTGCTACCATCTGCCAAGGTAACTTCATCTTTAACTGCTTCCGGATTAGTAAATAAAGGCACGATTTGTACAATGCCTGCTAATGAAACCGCTAGGGCCATAAACAGGTACATAGCAAAAATGTTCTTTTCAAACTTTACTTGTAAACTTTCTTTTCCGTTATGATTTGACATTATCTATCTCCCCTTATGCGTTAGCTGTTTGCACAGAGTTCGACTGGCGAATTGTGCTAACAATATTGATTAACATGATCACTGCACCGATAAAGATCAATACACCGCCTGATGCTCTCATGACATAGTATGGGTGCATCGCAGAAACAGACTCTGCAAATGTGTACGCTAACGTTCCGTACTCATCATAAGCTCTCCACATCAAGCCTTGCATGATGCCCGATACCCACATTGCAACAATGTATGTAACCGTGCCAATCGTATGAATCCAAAAGTGCGTTGCTAACAGTTTTTGATTTAGCCTAACGTTATACATTTTTTCGATCATGTGATAGAGTGCACCTGCTGCCACCATGATATTCCAACCTAAAGCGCCCGCATGTACATGACCAATCGTCCAGTCTGTGTAGTGCGATAAAGCATTTACGTTTTTAGCCGCCATCACTGGCCCCTCGAAAGTAGCCATTGCATAGAAGGCTAATGACATAATTAAAAAACGTAGAATGTAGTCTTCACGTAAACGATCCCATGCACCTGAAAGTGTCAAGATTCCGTTTAATGCGCCACCCCATGATGGAATGATCATTGCCAATGAAATAGTTGCGCCTAATGAGCCCGCCCAATCTGGCAACGCTGTGTATTGTAAGTGGTGAGCACCTAGCCACACATAACCGAACATTAACGCCCAAAAGTGAATCACTGATAAACGGTACGAGTAAATTGGACGCTCTGCTTGCTTAGGTACAAAGTAATACATAATGCCTAAGAAGCCAGCTGTTAAGAAGAAGCCAACTGCATTATGGCCCCACCACCACTGAATCATAGCGTCTTGCACGCCAGAGAAAATTGAATAAGATTTAAACCAATCTACTGGGATTGATAAGTTGTTAACAACATGTAAGTAGGTGACCATCACCATCATGCCCATAAAGAACCAGTTGGCAACATAGACGTGTGGCACTTTATTGCGGTCACGAATATGGATAGTCATAATGAAATTGTATAAGTAAGACGCCCATGACAGTGTAATTAAGATGTCAATTGGCCATTCAAGCTCAGCGTACTCTTTAGATTGTGTTAAGCCTAGAGGCAATGTTACCACTGCCAGTACGATAACTGTATTCCAAGACCAGAACGTAAACCAAGCCATTTTGTTTGACCAAAGGCGAACCTGGTTGGTTCTTTGTACGATGTAAAAGGCTGTGGCCATCAATGCCGAGCCACCAAAGGCGAAAATTACCGCGTTAGTGTGTAGTGGTCTTAGACGGCCAAACTGGAAATATGGTAGGTCGGTACCTAGATCATTAAGATATGGAAATGCCAACTCAGAAGCGATGTATACACCTAATAATGTACCTACCACTAAATAAACAGTCGACATAATCGTAAACCATTTGACGACACCTAAATCATACTTTTCTGTTAAATTCATGAACAGTCCTCTTTTTGAATTAATACCTTTGTTTTTTACAAGCCATAAAGAATCACAATGCAATTCTACATTTGGCGTTATGATACCGTTAATTATACGATTGTTTCTTGATATAAATCAATTTTTTGAATTTAAATGAATAGCAAACGCCTCTATTTGCCGCCTAAAAACAGCTCAATGTTTAAAGAGCAACCTTAGAGCAATAATAAATAAAACCAGGGCCATTAAAAACCATTGTAATGCGTAGCCTAAATGTTTATCGGCACTACCATAAAAAGGTTGCCATTGCCTAAAGAATCCGTCTATAGCCGTTTTGTCCAAGCGTCCAATGATTGGCACAAACGACAATTTGGTCAAAGACTCAAGCTGGCTTATGTCAATAGACTGAATTAACAAAGGAAAATTTTTAGGCTCTACGCCCATATCTACATCTAGCTCGATTCGTTTGACAGGCTTAATTAGAGACACTTTGATGACTCTATACTGGTCATTAAGCGCTATATCCGCAATTTTATCTCGGCGACCTTGCCAAGGCACAAACCCACGATTGACCAAAATGGCCTGTTGCTCAGTCAACATAAAAGGCGTCATGACATAGTAACCTGCATTGCCATTCACAATTTGATTGTCATAAATAAACTGCCGATCGCCTCGATAATGTCCAGCTAGCAATACAGAATGGTGCTCTTTTTCTATCAGTTCGGTCGCCCTAGAGATTTGCTCGGGATCCGAGCTTTGCGCTAGAACTACCTGCTGCGCAATTACTTGTTTTTCATCCGCACGATCTAGTTGCCAAAAGCCTAGAGATATTAGGCCGTATATAACAACACTTATTAAGAAACCAGGAAGAGAGAATAGTCTTCCAATCACTTGGCGATAGTAGCATCCATAACAACGACATTTGGCTCAATCCATCCCATATAGCCGGATAACATTAGCACACCAAACAAGAATAAAGACAAGGCCACTCGTATCACTAAAGAGCGAAACATTTTATCAGAACCGGCAGAACCACCCCGCAACAAGCCTAACAATCCTGATCCTAGTGCGAATAAAATTCCGACAATAATAACAACAATAATAACGCTTGACATATTAACTCCTTATAAAAAATTTAGACCCAGTAAACAAATATAAATAAACCCAGCCAAACTACATCAACAAAGTGCCAATACCAAGCCACGCCCTCAAAGGCAAAATGATTATCAGCACTAAAATGTCCTTTTTGCACTCTGAATAAAATAACTGTTAGCATGATAGCACCCAAAGTCACATGAAATCCATGAAAACCTGTCAACATATAAAAAGTAGAGCCGTAAATACCAGAGGTTAATTTAAGGCCATCGGCGTAAGCATGGCCGTATTCTAAAATTTGAAATCCTAAAAAAGCCGACCCTAATGCAATAGTGGCCACCAACCAGGCGATAACTTGATTACGCTTACTGCTTCTTAGAGCATGATGAGCAAAAGTTAAAGTCACGCCAGAAAGTAATAACAAAATAGTGTTGAGGGCAGGCAATCCAGTTGCTTCAACCAGTTTGGTTGGAATTGAGATGGCCGTACCAGACTGTAAGGTAGTACCAGGCGTGGTAAAGGCGATCTGTTGCCAGGTTGCACTAAAACCATTCCAAAGATCTGGTGTAAAGACATTGTTGTCTGCGCCACCTAGCCAAGGAACACTTAAGGTTCGCGCATAAAATAAAGCGCCAAAGAAGGCGGCAAAAAACATCACCTCTGAGAAGATAAACCAGCTCATACCCCAGCGGAAAGATCGATCTACTTGCTGATTATACTGACCATTAACACTTTCATTAACCACTTGCCCAAGCCAGCCGAATAACATAAAAACGGTGATGGCAAAGCCGAGCGCCATAGCTGAAGAGCCCCAGCTAACACCATGCATTTGATTAGCAAAGCCAACCAGTAAAATTGAAATCCCGATTGAGCCAATAATTGGCCAATAGGTTCCATCTGGAATATAATATTGTTTTTCACTCATTTTCTCTCCCCTTTTTTTCTAACTTTCAAGTTTAAAAAAATTATATGACAAGCTGATATCTTGTATGCGCTTATCTAACTCGGGCTCAACCACAAACCGCAATGTCATTTCTAACTCTTCATGTGGTTGAAACACCTGCCTATTAAAACAAAAACACTCTAGCTTCTTAAAGTGTAGCGCCGCATCTGTCGGTGCAACACTTGGAACCGCCTGACCAATAACAATCTGATCTGTATTATTTTTGGCTATATAACTGGTGGTATAAAACTTCCCCGGCACCACTTCCATTGCATGTACTTTGGGCTTAAATTGAACAGGAAATCCGCCCATTGTCATCGCAAAAAAACTCACTTCAATCTTTCGCTCATCCTCAACAATATATTTTTGGCTGGCGTCTACCCGTCCAGTTGTTCCGTTAAATCCCGTTATTTCACAAAAAACATCATAAATTGGCGGCATGATAACAACGGCAAACACAAACATAAAAATAGGTGCCGATATTAACTTAACCCAAAACGACGTTTTTATCTTGTCTCTCCCCCTTAAATCATTAGCCATAAAACACAATAGTCGCTACAAATACTGCTGCTGCTATAGCGCCAGCAATTAGCGCTGTGACCATAACACCTTTATTTTGATCTGCCATCAAGAGTGCTGAGATTCTGATTTAATCAGCTCTTTAGATGGCGGTATATTAAAGCTATGATACTGTGCCTTCGGCGCCAGTGTCCACTCTAAGCCTTTTGCACCTTCCCACGGTCTAGCTATTGCCGGCTTGCCGTTACGTATACAATCAACCACAATATAGGTAAATAGAATAAACGAGGCGCCAAATGCGAATCCGCCAATAGATGAAATCATATTAAAGTCGGCAAACTGCAGTGAATAGTCTGGAATACGTCTTGGCATGCCTGCAAGCCCTAAAAAGTGCTGTGGAAAAAACAACACATTAACTGAGATAATCGCCCACCAAAAATGTATTTTTGCCAAGCTTTCGTTATACATCTTGCCAGTCCACTTAGGCAACCAGTAGAAGGTCGCCGCAATGATTGACCATAATGCACCAGTAACTAACACATAATGAAAATGCGCAACCACAAAATATGTATCGTGATACTGGATATCCGCAGGTGCAACACCCAACATCAAGCCAGAGAAACCGCCAATCGTGAATAAAAATACAAACGATATTGCCCACAGCATTGGGGTCTCAAACGTCATTGAACCTCGCCACATAGTCGAGATCCAGTTAAAGACTTTAACCCCAGTAGGCACCGCAATTAGCATGGTTGCATACATAAAGTATAGCTCACCTGCAACCGGCATGCCGGTTAAGAACATATGATGCGCCCAAACAATATAAGATAAAAAGGCAATTGACGCTGTTGCGTATACCATGGAAGAATAACCGAATAATGGCTTACGAGCAAAGGTTGGAATAATGTGAGAGACCACGCCAAACGCCGGCAAGATCATAATATAAACCTCCGGGTGTCCAAAGAACCAGAAAATGTGCTGAAACATCACCGGATCACCACCGCCCGTTGCATCAAAAAATGCGGTACCGAAATTACGGTCTGTTAGCATCATGGTTACTGCACCTGCTAATACTGGCATTGCACCAATGAGCAAGAACGATGTAATTAGCCATGTCCATACAAATAACGGCATATCCATCAATTTCATATCTGGGGCACGCATATTAAGCACGGTTGCAATAATATTAATCGCACCCATAATGGATGAAAACCCTAATAAGTGAACTGCAAAGATAAAGAAATCAGTGCTATCTGGTGCAAACGTAGTTGACAGGGGTGCGTAAAAAGTCCAGCCAAATGCTGGCGCTCCACCCTCCATAAAGAATGTGCTTAAAAGAATGCCGCCTGCAAATGGTAGAATCCAAAACGACCAATTGTTCATGCGAGGTAAGGCCATATCTGGGGCGCCAACCATCATTGGAATAAGCCAATTACCTAAGCCAACAAAGGCAGGCATAATCGCTCCAAATACCATAATCAGACCATGCATGGTGGTCAGCTGATTAAAGAAATGCGGGTCCATTAGTTGTAGTCCGGGCTGCAGAAGCTCCATACGAATACCCATTGCTAGCGCGCCACCAATCAGCAGCATGATAAATGCAAACCATAAATACAGTGTGCCGATATCTTTATGATTTGTCGTTTTAACCCACCTCATCAAGCCTTTTTCAGGGCCGTGGTGATGTTCGTCATGAGAAGCTGTTGCTGTTGTCATAATATCTCTCCTTTAATTAACGTGCAGACTTAACATCTGAAGGTTGAACCACGCTAGCAGTATTACCAAAAGCGTTTCTCTCGTAAGTAATCACTGAAGCTAAATCAGCATCTCCCAACATTTTAAATGTAGGCATGCCGCCTTTGCCGTGCAGTACAATTTTCATATGCTCTACTGCCGGACCATTGGCAATAACAGAGTTTTTCATAGCTGGGAAAATTGGCGGTATGCCTGAGCCGTCTATCTTATGACAGCCTGCACAGTTAGCTTCATAAACATCCTTGCCCTTAGCCATTAGGTCAGACTTAAGCCAAGTTTTGGTGGCGCTATCGGCAGCGGCAGCGGCGCTTGCTTGCTCCTTGGCGACCCACTTAGCATAGTCTGCTTTTGAAACCACGTCCACAACAATTGGCATAAAACCGTGGTCCTTGCCACATAGCTCAGCACATTGCCCTCGGTAGGTGCCGATCTCGTCAATCTTGGCCCAGGCATCATTAATAAACCCTGGATTAGCGTCTTGTTTAACACCAAATGCTGGAATCCACCAATTATGGATCACGTCATTTGAGGTGATCAAAAATCGGATCGAAGTGTCAACTGGCAGCACAACGCGCTTATCCACTTCAAGCAAATAATGTTGTGGTTTGAGATCGGTTCTCAGAGAATTTTTTGAAGTTTTAGCCAAGTTAGAGATAAAACTAATGCCTTCTTTTGGATAATCATACTGCCACTTCCACTGATGTCCGGTAATCTTAATGGTCATTTCAGCTTTCGAAGTGTCTTCTAAATTAATTAACGTTTTAGAAGCTGGAATGGCCATTGCTACAAGAATAACAACTGGAATAAGTGTCCATAAAATTTCTGCCTTAGTGCTCTCATGAAATTGAGCCGCCACCGCACCTTTTGATTTTCTATGTGCAAACACAGAATAGAACATTGCGCCAAATACGATAATAGCAATGACAACACAAACCCAGAACACCATCATGTGCAAACTGTAAATATCACGACTAACCGAGGTGACACCCTCAGTCATATTTAAGCCGTATTCTGAAAATACTGCTGTAGAAATTAGTGCTATAGACAACGCCACAACGCTTGATAATTTGCTCATATATCCCCCCAGATAAAAGCAATCGTTTGCATAAACTGCCAAACTGATCAAAAAATTTAGAGCAATCATACTATATTTTTTTTAGGATGGATAACATATTTTCACAAAAAAGTCCATTATTTAAATCAAGGTTTTCTAATATTCTTGACAAGCTGAAGAATGAGTGCTTTAATGAGATACACATTATTTTTATAAGGAGAGAATATGGTCATCACCCAAACAGCTAGAATGCAAAAAAACTCAGGAAAAAAGGCAACCATTAATCGTCTTGGATTAAGCTCGCCAATCACTTGGGTTAGCAAGGCTTTTAAAGACATTGCGATATGTCCAAAGTTGGCTGTTTTTTATGGGGGCTTGTTTACTTTGGTCGTCTACAATTTATGGTTGCTCCTTGAGCAATCTACTGCACTTCATGATGTTGCAGTGCCTTTAGTGGTTATGATTATTTTGGTTTTAGGGCCTATTTCTGCTATTAGTCTTTATGATGTTTCTAGAAAGATTTCCAATGGCGAAAAGCCTACTATTGGCAGCGTGCTAAAAGCCTCAATCAAATCAAATGGCTCATGCCCTTCAATCTTTTTATCAATTATATTAATGCTACTAGCAGTTACCTGGATGGTATTTTCTCCGTTAATTTATACGGTCTTCACGGCCGGTGCATTAAATATTGTTAATCCGGACCAAACCATTATTCAAAATATTGTTAATGATTTTACTAACGGCACCAATATGGGCTTTATTATTGCTTATTCAATCTTTACCTTAGTACTAGCGTTGATCGCATTTATGATTAGCTGGTTTTCATTCCCTATGATTCACGACCAAGATGTGGACCCATTTACAGCAATTACGACCAGTCTAAAAGCTGCCTCAAAAAACACTTTGGTTATGGCTCCTTGGATTGTATTTGTGGGTGCTGTTGTAGCTTTTGGCTTACTAACGCCTTACTTTTTAGGTCTTGTAGTTATCATTCCAGTATTGGCTCATGCCACTTGGCATGCGTATGAAGAGATGATTGGCGATATAAATTAAATTAAAAAAAATTAACCCTTAAGCATCGGTTCAATCATGGATTGGCCTGATGCTTTTTTTCGCAAAAAAATATAGTCTGCCATGTATGCAAAACTGCTGAAATTTTCAATTATTCTTGCTCTGATCGTCGTTATGCTTGGTGCTTACACCCGCTTAAGTGATGCTGGACTGGGTTGCCCAGATTGGCCAGGCTGTTATGGACAAATAATCGTTCCTGATATGGTTGATGGAACCAAGATTGAGGGCTATAATCGCCCACTTGAAACAGTCAAAGGCTGGAAGGAGATGGTTCACCGCTACGCCGCCTCCACATTAGGCCTAGTCATTCTTATTCTGTGGTTTTTAGCCTTAAAAGGCAGAACGCAGCGTTTTCAATCTATGGCATTGCCAAGCTTTACCGCTTTATTTGTTATGCTGCAAGGCGCTTTTGGCATGTGGACTGTGACGCTAATGGTTCACCCCGGCATTGTCACCACACACCTTATTGGTGGATTTATAACCAGCACTCTGTTGATTTGGCTATATCTTAATCAAAACAACCGTACCGATCTTTATCGCCACATCCTTAAGCGCCATAGATACTTACTGTTAATGGTACTGCTAGTGCTTAGTATACAAATAGCTCTAGGTGGCTGGACCAGTACTAATTATGCAGCGCTTTCTTGTGGTGATTATTTTCCAACTTGTTTAAATACCTGGTGGCCGGAGATGGATTTTTCTAGAGCTTTATATTGGGGTCCAATTGGTACAGAATACAACTATGAATATGGCGTGCTTGAAAGTCAAGCACGCACTGCCATCCAAATGCTGCATCGTATTGGTGCCTTAATAACGACCATGATGGTTATCTCTTTATTGATCGCATTTAAACACTATGTGCACTTAAGGAAGCATCGCTTACTCATTGGTGGCTTGTTAGCCATTCAAATATTACTAGGTATTTTGAATATTGCACTATCTTTACCAATAGCCATTGCAGTACTGCACAATGGTGTGGCACTGTTGCTACTACTGAGCATTATTAGTCTCGCGCACAAGATCTTTAAGTAAAACAATGCCTCACTAGTCTTTGAAAAGACCCAGATTATAATGCCTCTGTAGAAAGCGCAAACTGCACGGCCGTCATCACTAAGGCAATAAACCCAGCAGTCATCACTAAAGCCACAATAATATAAAGCCACGGGCCTTGTTTTTCTGTTTGCTCAAAGTCTTTGATCAAATTTTCCTTTTTACCAATACCGATCATGGCGGAAGCTACTGCTTTAAATACTTGTCCCAGCTTATTCAAAAACCCTCCTTAACAGCCTATAAAGTAATCAGCCAATAGTGATCCACCAACAAAGCAAGGAAAATTAACATTAAATAGTTAATGGAATAAGTAAAGGTATTCCAGGCAATTTTTATATCTTTCGGGCGGCTGTTAATGCTAATTGCGTACCCCAGGAAAATGCCGCCTAAAATAAGCGCAGCAGCTAAATAAATCAGCCCTGACATACCCGTGAGGTAAGGCAAAATCGTCACCACAACCAACAAGATTGTATAAAGCAAAATCTGAACTTTTGTATAGGCTAAACCGTGAGTCACAGGTAGCATGGGTATATTGACCTTTTCATACTCTTTAACCCGATGTATTGCCAGTGCCCAAAAGTGTGGTGGCGTCCAAATAAAAACAATCAAAAATAATAGCAGTGCAGACTCGATATTTTGTCCGCCCGTTATCGCCGTCCAGCCTAATACGGGCGGAGCTGCGCCGGCTGCGCCCCCGATGACAATATTTTGTGGTGTGGCTCGTTTTAAATACAGCGTATAAATTAGCGCATACCCAATTAAGGATGCAAAGGTCAAAATCATGGTTAAAGCATTAACAAATAATTGCAATATACCAAGACCGACAACCCCTAGAAGCACACCCCAGACTAACGCCTGATAACGACTAACCTTTCCCTGTGGCAAAGGCCTTTGATCCGTTCTTGACATTTGAGTGTCAATTTTTTCATCAACCACATGGTTAAATACAGCAGCTGAGGCGGCGGCCAGGCCGATGCCTAATGATGCATTAAACACCAGCAGTAAATCTGGAAAATAAGGCGCAGGAACCGCTAAAAACATACCAACAACCGCAGTGAGCAGAATTAGCGCAACCACTTTAAGTTTGCAAAGATCTAATAAGTTAGAAATTGAGGTCATGAATTCTTTGATCATTAGCCAATACGAGAATATTTAAAGAGACGGTGCAAATCCTTAATGACGCGCTTAATGTTTAAGTCAGCAGGATTGTAATGCAACATGATATTGCCCAGAGGGTCAATTAGAAATAAGTGATTATCAGGAAACTTGCTTAGCTGTTGCATTAGGGTGTCACTACCATAGGCTTGCAATACTTGTGCCCCAGTATTGGCAGCCACATTACTTGTTAACAACAAACTCTGAATTCGGCGCATATTTTCATTTGTCAGAATGCGTATCGTATCCATGTTCTCAAGTGTATTCTGGCAAGACTGCTCACAATGCTTGGTGACATAGGCCAGCGTCCAAATCCCTTGAACACTTGCTTTTTGATTCTTATTAAAAACAATATCACGATCTGTCGTACTAATAACAGGATTAACAAAGGCTCCGTAATTAACCGTGCTTTTAGTAAAAGAATTAGGACTTAGATAGAAAAAGGCCGTGCCAAAAGCAATGGGCAAAATAAAAGAAGCTAACAATATCCACAGCTCTTTTTTGGAATTCATACAAACCTTGTTTTAAAATTTAATTAATAATATACTTGGATTATTAATTAAAAGTAGCTTTAAATTTTTTTAAAGTCGAACTTCTATTCCGTTTGCCTGCATGGCTAGCTTTGCTTGCTTTACTGTATATTCGCCAAAATGGAAAATACTGGCCGCCAAAACTGCGTCAGCACCGCCTTTTACCACACCTTCAGACAAGTGTTCTAAATTACCCACACCACCTGAGGCGATAACAGGCACGCTCACTGCCTCTGATACCACTTTGGTAAGCTCAAGATCAAAACCTGTTTTAACGCCGTCACAATCCATAGAAGTGAGTAGCACTTCTCCCGCGCCGTGCTCGCCTTCTGTCATTTTTATCGCCCACTCTACCACGTCAATGCCGGTTGGCTTGCGACCGCCATGGGTAAAAATTTCCCACTTATTGGGTGTGCTTGATACTTTTTTTGCATCAATGGCGATCACAATACACTGTGAACCAAACTGCCGGCCCAACTCGTGAATCAGCTCTGGATTAAAAATAGCTGCCGAATTAACAGCCACTTTATCAGCGCCCGCATTTAGCATAATGCGAACATCTTCTGCTTTTCGAATGCCGCCACCCACGGTTAGTGGAATAAAGACTTGCTCGGCAATACTTTCAACCATATGAATGGTAGTATCACGACCTTCGTGTGATGCGGTAATATCTAAAAAAGTAATTTCATCTGCGCCTTGTTCGTCATAGCCTTTAGCCACTTCAACAGGATCTCCAGCATCCTTAATATCAACAAATTGCACGCCTTTAACCACACGGCCATCACGTACATCTAAACAAGGAATAATTCTTTTCGCTAAACTCATGGGATGGATTTTACCTCCCAAAGTTTGTTATGTGGCCAATTATGACTCTATAGGTATAATTCTCGATTATTATGAACATTCCAAAGCACATTGCAATTATCATGGACGGCAACGGCCGCTGGGCGTCTAAACGTAGCCTGCCTCGTATTGTTGGCCATCAACAAGGTGTTAAAGCAGTACGGACCGTGGTTAAAGCGTGTGGTGCAATGGGCGTGCAAACTTTGACTTTGTTTGCGTTTAGCAGTGAAAATAAAAACCGTTCCACTGAAGAAGTATCCTTATTATTCAAATTATTTTTGAGCGTCCTTAAACAAGAGGTAAAAAAATTAAACAAACACAATGTACGCTTAAAGATTATTGGCGATTTATCACTATTTCCAGAAGATGTACAGAAAACAGCCGTTGAAGCACAGACGCAGTTGTCAGAAAATACAGGCCTTACGCTGGTTATTGCAGCTAATTATGGTGGCCAATGGGATATTGCATACGCTGCAAAACAAGCGGCTGAGGCAGTGGTTAAGGGTGATATTACGCCTGAAGATATTACCATCGAGGGGTTTTCAAACTATCTCAGTTTGGCGAATGAGCCAGCTGTTGATTTACTCATTCGTAGTAGTGGAGAATTAAGAATTAGCAACTTCCTATTATGGGATATTGCCTACAGCGAGCTATATTTTACAGACACACTTTGGCCAGATTTTGACGCCACCGAGTTGCAAAAAGCTATTGAAAGTTTTAATTATCGTGATCGTCGTTTTGGCTCACGCAAGGAAAATTAATGTTAGTACAAAGAATCTTAACCGCTTTAATATTGGCACCGTTATTTATTTGGGCAATCTTTACCTTGCCAACAGAGTATTTCTCTCTCTTGCTTCTGCTGTTTGTTACGCTCGGCGCCTGGGAGTTTGCCCGCCTTATTAAAATTGAACAACCCCTCTACAGAGCACTGATTGCTTTGGGCATAACAGGGTGTGCATTAGTTGCAGCACAACATGCCCAAAATGTCATAAACTTACAGGCGATTTTAGTAGTCTCTGTCATTTGGTGGGGGCTAAACCTATACTGGGTTGTGAGCTATCCAAAGCACACGCAATCTTGGTACGGATCCGGCATTGTTAGAGTCATGGGCGGCGTAATGTTACTGGTGCCGATGTGGGTTGCCTTAACCAATCTACACTCACTCCATGGTGGCGCTCATTTTTTATTACTCATGCTGCTTATCTGGGGCGCCGATTCAGGCGCCTACTTTATTGGCAGAGCCTTTGGAAAGCGTAAACTAGCACCAAACGTTAGCCCTGGAAAATCAATCGAGGGTGTCATAGGTGGTATCGGGCTCGCTCTGATCGTTATGTTAGCCTTCTTACAACAACAAAATGTCAGTATTGATTTATACCCAGGCTATTTATTGCTAGCCCTTGTGGTTTCTAGTGTCTCGGTTCTGGGCGATTTATACGAAAGCTTATTCAAACGTACCTCTGGTATTAAAGATAGCGGCAATATACTGCCCGGTCATGGCGGGATTCTTGATCGTATCGACTCTCTAACAGCGGCTGCGCCGTTTTTCCTACTGGGTCTTAGTCTTATATGATTAACATCACTTTACTTGGCGCTACCGGATCCATTGGGAAAAGCACACTGTCTGTGGTTGACTTACATCCAGATATGTTTAATATTTTTGCATTAAGCGCTCATACAAATTGGCAGGCAATGTTGCAACTATGCCATACTTACCAACCCACTTTTGCGGTCATGACGGATGCAGATGCTGCAGAGGCCTTATCAAACAAAATCCAAGGTGACACCGTGGTTCTTTCAGGCGCCAAAGCATTAGATGAGATCGCAGCACATAAGCAAACTGACTATGTCATGGCAGCGATTGTAGGTGCTGCTGGCATGGCCTCAAGTTTAGCCGCCGCCCAAGCAGGCAAGCGCATCATGCTGGCCAATAAAGAGTCCTTAGTGCTGGCGGGTGATGTCTTTATGCAGGCGGTCAAAGATAACCAGGCTGAACTAATCCCTGTTGATTCAGAGCATAGCGCTATTTTTCAATGCTTAAAAGGTGGCAGTTCGGGCTTAAGCAAAATCCAGCTGACTGCCAGTGGCGGGCCGTTTCTACATACGCCTCTTGCTGCACTTGAGTCAATGACACCTGAGCAAGCCTGCGCCCACCCAAACTGGTCAATGGGACGAAAAATCTCTGTTGACTCGGCCACCATGATGAATAAAGGCTTAGAAGTTATTGAGGCGCACTATTTGTTTGGTTTGCCTGCCCACTGTATTGACGTAGTTGTTCATCCGCAAAGTATTGTTCATTCTTCGGTTTATTTTGAAGACGGCTCAACGCTTTCACAACTTGGCAATCCAGACATGCGCACTGTTATTTCATACGCCATGAGCTATCCTGATCGAATAACCTCTGGCGTGTCCGCACTAGATTTAACGCAAAATTCTCCTTTAGAATTTTACACACCAGATTTTGCTAAATTTTCTTGCTTGCGCTTAGCCTTTGAGGCATTAGAGCAAGGTGGTAGCGCCATGGGGACAATCAATGCCGCCAATGAAATTGCTGTCTCCAGCTTTCTTGATGGCCAAATAAAATTTGTCGATATCGCAAGCGTTATTGAAAAAACCCTAGAGCAAGCTCAACACACTCGCCCAGAGACGCTCAATGCTGTTATCAGCAACGATCAAAATGCGCGCGCCATTGCTACAGAGGTTGTAAAAGCTTATGCGTAGATTTTTAGCCAGCGCTTTATTATTTTTACTGCTTATTAATTCTGGCGCCGCTCTTGCCGCAAACAATGAATATCATTTTACCGTCAAGTCGGGCGACTCACTCAGCAAGTACTTCTCTCGATTGGGCCTGTCAAATCGATTATTGGCTAATCTGCTCTCAGCCAGCCCCAAAAACCAACAATTAAATCAGCTCAATATTGGCGAAAAAATCACCATCCAATTACACAATAATCGCCGTTTTAAGTCGCTCAGTTATCGCCCGCATAGCAAGAAATCAATAGAGATTTTGCTCGTTGGCACGCGCTTTGTGAGTGCTACCAACCATAGCGCAAAAAATCTCAAACCCCTTTCAATTGTTACCGTTGTTATTAATAATTCTTTCGGCCATGATGCGCAAAAGGCCGGGGTAGGATTGAGTGTTGTTAATACCGTGGTTGGGAATTTGTCGTGGCGACTTGACTTTAACTCCGATTTACACAAGGGCGATCGTTTTTTTATTATCACAGACGGCTCGAAAAAACCGACTGGTATTATTTATAAAGGCAACAACAAGCGTATTGAAGCCTTTTTACACACCGATAAAAATGGTAAAAGTCGCTATTACGATCGATACGGCTACACACTCAATTCCTCTTTTTTAAAAGCGCCTCTTAAATACAAACGCATTAGTTCCAAGTTTCAATTAAAGCGCTATCATCCCATCTTAAAAACCTATCGCCCACATAGGGCTGTTGATTATGCTGCTGAGCGTGGAACACCTGTTGTTTCAACCGCTGACGGAATTGTTAAGTTAAAAGGCTGGAAGGGTGCCCTGGGAAAAGCTGTGGTGATTCAACACGGGGTTAATTACACCACGGTTTATGCACACCTTTCTAAATATGCCCGATCTCTGCGCAAAGGGGGCTCGGTCAAAAAAGGGCAAATAATTGGCTATGTTGGCTCAACTGGCAGGTCTACAGGCGCTCATCTACATTATGAGTTACGCTTCAAAGGAAAGCGTCAAAATCCATTAAGCTACAAACTACCCAAACAAAAAAAGGTTGCTCGCTCAGAATTATGGCGCTTTCGCGAGCAGGTTAATAGGGTCTTGGCCAGTCTATAGCGATTGAGCTTCAATCCAATGGCGCCAATTTTTAGGGGTCAGGTCTGATAAATAATCTTTTTCAATATATGTGGTCTGATAAGCCTGTGCGCCGGCAACCTTATTTAATATGGCAAAAGTAATAAGCTCATCAATACGCTGTAATTTTTTCGTGCCTGGCACTAACGACTCGTTGCGAATAATCGCTGCCATCATGGCAGATTTAGCATTGCCGTGCACCTTAAAAGACTCTTCAAACAGGTTAAGCGCTAAAAACTCATTTTTAATAAACCCGTGTCCGCCGTCCAATAGATATAGCGCGTACTCATAGAGTGCCACATCATAACTTCTGCGTACTAATTTAATCAGAATTTTGTTAGCTTCACGCTCCTGAGGGGTGTATCCCATAAGCTCATTGCCTTGCCTAAGTTGTTTTGACGCTTCATACATAGCATCAAAATCATTCAGGTCAAACGCACCTTTTAACAATAATGATTGCCCCCTAAGAACCACATCTTTGGAGCCAATTTCATTGCCAATTTGTATTAGACGTAGAGCGCCATCTGAAAGCGGAGATGCGCCAACATAAAAGCTTAACAGTAGAATAAAAATAGGTATTTTTTTTAACATGGTATTTTTACAAGACATTTTACCACGGCAAAAGTTATCATAATTTTAAGTCAGACAATCGATTAAAATAGAGCAAATATTTATTGCAATCATTTGCCAAAGGAAACGCTGTGGAAACTCTGTTTGAAACCAATTTAAGTCTGCCTCTTATTCAAAAAGGCAAAGTAAGAGATATCTATGATATCGACGATAAACGCATGCTAATTGTGACCACTGATCGTTTAAGTGCTTTTGATGTGGTTTTTGATAAGGGTATTGCTAAAAAAGGCGCGGTACTAACCTCGGTGGCTAATTTCTGGTTTGACAAAACCAGTCATATTCTGCCAAACCATCTAACTCACGAACCTTTAAGTAGCGTGTTAAATGATCAAGAAGCCAAACAGATTGAAGGTCGCGGCATTATTGTCAAAAAATTAAAGCCTTTAGCGGTAGAGGCCATTGTTCGTGGCTACATTATTGGCTCAGGCTGGAAAGACTATCAGCGCACTGGTGGCGTGTGTGGCATCGCCTTGCCTGAGCATTTACAACTAGCAGAAAAACTTCCAGAAGTGCTCTACACACCTTCTAGCAAGGCAGCTGTTGGCGAGCATGATGAAAATATTGATTTTGCAGCAACCGTTGATATTTTGGGCGAAGACATGGCGAAACAAGTTAAACAAGCCAGTCTCGCACTCTACCAATTTGCAGCTGGGTTTGCACTTGAGCGCGGCATTATTATCGCTGACACCAAGTTTGAGTTTGGCTTAGATGAAAACAATACACTCACTTTAATGGATGAGGTGCTAACACCAGATTCATCGCGCTTTTGGTCGGCACAAGACTATCAAATAGGCACGAGTCCAAAGAGTTTTGATAAGCAAATTGTGCGTGACTATCTAGAAACACTAGACTGGGATAAAACCCCGCCAGCCCCGACGCTACCTCAGCATATTGTTGATAAAACAGCTGAGCAATATCAACAGGTGCAGCAGTTACTAACCCAATAAATTTAATGCAATTAAGTGGCACAATTCAAAAAATGCACACCCATCTCAACAGGGGGATTGCTCAATACCAGTTGCCCATTGGAGATAAGCTGCTCAACATGAATGATCTAGTGGGCGAGGAAATCACATTAAGTTTCAACCATCTGATTCACTGCTCTCATTGTGGCAAAAAAACCAATAAAAGTTACTCCCAAGGCTATTGCTATCCCTGCTCTCAAAAGCTAGCGAGCTGTGACTTATGCATTATGAAGCCCGAAACTTGCCACCACCATCTAGGCACTTGTCGCGAACCTCAATGGGGGGTAGATAATTGCTTCTCGCCTCACCTTGTTTATTTGGCTAATTCTTCAGGTGCTAAGGTTGGTATTACGCGCAAAAGCAACACGCCGAGCAGATGGATTGATCAAGGCGCGCTCAGCGCTCTGCCTATTTTAGAGGTTGATACACGTCTAAAGTCAGGCCTGCTTGAGATGGCTCTCAAACAGTTTATCAATGACAAAACCAATTGGCGAAAAATGCTGAAAAATGAAGTAGACCCTATTAATTTGGGCCTCATTAGAGATGAGTTACTGGATAAAATAAAAGACACAATTGATTCTACGGGTGCTCAGGTGCTTAACAATGAAGCTTTAGAAATAAACTACCCTGTGGTAGAATATCCCAGCAAAATTAGCTCACTAAATTTTGATAAAACACCAACAATTACTGGCGTTTTAAAAGGCATCAAAGCGCAGTATTTAATACTGGACTGTGGCGTGCTTAATATTAGAAAATTTGGCGCTTACAATATAACACTAACTTATTAGGAGAAAAACTATGGCAGATTTAATCATTGAAGAATTGGCATTGGGTGAAGGCGCTGCTTGCAAAGCGGGCGATCATGTCTCTATGCACTATACAGGCTGGCTAACCAACGGTAAAAAATTTGACTCAAGCGTTGATCGCAACGACCCTTTTAACTTTCAGCTAGGTGTTGGCCAAGTGATTCCTGGCTGGGATCAAGGCGTTGACGGCATGCAAGTAGGCGGCAAGCGCAAGCTCACCATTCCTTCAAAACTGGCTTACGGAGAAATGGGTGCAGGCGGTATTATTCCACCTGATGCAACATTAGTGTTTGATGTTGAGCTTTTAGCCATTCAATAAAAATATTATGAACGACGACTTCCCTAGAATTAAAAGACTTCCCGCTTACGTTTTTGCTGTTACTAACGAGCTAAAATCAAAGGCGCGAGCGCGTGGGGAAGATATTATTGACTTCGGCATGGGCAATCCAGATCAGCCAACGCCCGATCATATTGTTGAAAAACTGGTGGAAGCGGCTCGTCGAAAAGATACACATCGATACTCAACCTCACGCGGCATTCCACGCTTGCGCAAAGCAATTTCTAACTGGTATAAAAATCGTTTTGATGTTGATATTGATCCAGAAACAGAAGCTATTGTCACCATTGGATCCAAAGAGGGTCTGGCTAATTTAGCTCAGGCCGTGGTAGGGGCCGGTGACACCGTCTTAGTGCCTAATCCTGCATATCCTATCCACCCATACGGTTTTGTGATTGCTGGGGCAGACATTCAGCACGTACCTTGCGGCCCAGATGATGACTTTCTAACCGAGCTCGAAAGATCGATCAAAAACACTTGGCCAAAGCCAAAAATGTTGGTACTAAACTATCCCTCCAATCCAACCACAGAATGTGTGGAATTAGAGTTTTTTGAAAAAGTTATTAAAATCGCCAAAGAACACGAGATTTGGGTTGTGCAAGATTTGGCTTATGCTGATATCGCTTTTGACGGCTATGTCGCCCCAAGTATTATGCAGGTTAAGGGTGCTAAAGATATTGCCGTTGAGTTTTTCTCCTTGTCTAAAAGCTACAACATGCCCGGTTGGCGCGTAGGCTTTATGGTGGGCAACCCAACTCTGGTTGGTGCCCTAGCAAAAATAAAATCTTATCTAGATTATGGCATGTTTACCCCTATTCAAGTCGCCGCTATCGAGGCGCTGGAAGGCGACCAAACTTGTGTTCAAGAGATATCAGACATGTATCAAGATCGTCGCGACGTCTTGTGTAGCGGCCTCAATGGCATTGGCTGGGAGGTAACCCCGCCCAAAGCCACCATGTTTGTTTGGGCCAAAATTCCTGAATTTTACCAATCTATGGGCTCACTTGAATTTACCAAAAAATTACTCAAAATAGCCAAGGTGGGTGTTTCGCCAGGTGTTGGATTTGGTGACTACGGCGATCAATATGTACGCTTTGGTTTGATTGAAAACGAACATCGAACCCGTCAAGCTATTCGCGGCATTCGTGATATGTTTAAAGCAGATGGGTTGCTATAGATAAAAAATTGGCGTTAAAATCAAAATACATGAAACTATCTGCTAACGAATTTATCAACGCCCCAGAAAAACGCTTAACCTTGTTAGGTATGTCAGGCGTTGGCAAAACACACTTAGCCAAACTTCTGTCAAAACAAGACGCCTATTTTCACTACTCAGGTGATTACCGCATTGGCGCCCAATACCTTAATAACGACATCCTCGCTAACGTAATCGACAGAGTAAAGCAAGATGATTGGCTTAAAAGCCTACTGGAAAATGAATCAATCAGCATTCAAAATAATATCACCTTTGACAATCTATCCTCGGCATCGGCTTTTTTAGGAAAAGTTGGCAACCCTGAATTAGGCGGACTGCCAATTGATGAGTTTACGCGTCGCCAAGCCTTACACAAACAAGCCGAGATACAAACCATGTTAGATGTGCCCAGTTTTATTACTAGAGCACAACAACAAGGTACGGCTAACTTTATTAATGATGCGGGCGGCAGTTTGTGTGAATTGGACAACGAAGCTGTCTATAAAACGCTGGCTAAGCACACCACAATCTTATATATTCGTGCCAGCAAAGTCAATGAAAGCACACTAATTGAGCGCGCTCAAACACACCCTAAGCCCTTGTACTACCAAGGCGAATTTTTACAAGAACAGCTGGCTGTTTATTTAGCAGAAAACCAGCTAACTTACGTCGCACAAATTAATCCAACTGCCTTTGTACGTTGGATATTTCCGCGCTTATTGGAACATCGTAAGCCTAAGTATGAGCAAATTGCACAACAATATGGCTACACCATTGACAGTGAAGATTTATATCAATGTCGTCGTGCTGATGAGGTGCTGGAGCTAATTGCAGGAGCTATGTCCTAATGCCTTTAATCGCCCACTCAAAATTGCCTTCTTTTGCACGACTCAAATCTGAAGGAGAAGTGGTTTTAAGCAAGGATCGCGCCAACCACCAAGTGATTCGTGAACTACATATTGGCCTGCTAAACTTAATGCCTGATGCGGCTTTAGAGGCGACAGAGCGTCAGTTTTTCCGTCTAATTGGCCAGTCTAACCAAATTGCACAGTTTTATTTACATCCTTTCACACTGCCTTCTGTTAAACGTGGTGATGCAGCCGCCAAGCACATTAAGGAGTATTATCAAAGTTTTGATGAGATAAAAGCTCAAGGCTTAGATGCGCTCATTATTACCGGTGCACATGTTGAGCAAGCTGATCTAAAAAAAGCGCCTTTTTATCATGATCTTAAAACAGTGATTGATTGGTCGTATACCAATGTCACCTCGACTTTATGCTCTTGTTTGGCCACTCATGCGGTGATGGAGTTTCGCTATCAACAAAAACGCCAAGCCATTGGCAAAAAGTGCTGGGGCGTTTTCAAGCATCAAATTGCAGACCGCAGCCATCCATTGGTCAGTGGCGTTAACACCAATTTTAATGTGCCCCATTCGCGCTTTAATGAAATCACCAAACAACAGTTTGCCGCCGCTGGCATTAAGATTTTGGTTGATAGTGAAGTGGGTGCACATTTATGCGTCAGTGAAGATTTGTTGCGTATTGTCTTTTTTCAAGGCCATCCTGAATATGACACTATTAGCCTGCTTAAAGAATACAAGCGCGAAATTATGGCGTACTTATCAGGCTCTCGCGTCGATTATCCCCTTGTGCCTATGCATTATTTGGGAGAGCAAAACAAGGCTATTTTGGATGAATACAAAACTAAATTGCTTGCTAGTGAGCTTGATATTAGTGATTTTCCTGAAGACTTGATCAGTCAGACTCTAGACAATACTTGGCATGATGCTACGCGCCAAATAATTAGTAATTGGATCGGCTGCATGTATCAAACCACCCACGAAGAAGTCAACAAGCCCTTTATGGATAACATCGATCCTCAAGACCCGCTAAAACTTAAATAAAGTCTTGTCATCGCTTGCTAGTCAGCTACTCACTTGGTTTGATCTTCACGGACGCACCAACCTTCCTTGGCAAGCGACATACAGCAGCCCTCTAGGAGGACAGAAAGCTCAGCCAAATGTCTATCATGTTTGGCTCAGCGAAGTCATGCTACAACAAACCCAAGTGGATACTGTGATTGATTATTTTAATCGCTTTATCCATCATTTTCCCACGCTAAAAAGCCTAGCTGATGCATCGGAAGATGCGGTCTTAGCCCAGTGGGCTGGACTAGGCTATTATGCTAGAGCCAGAAATCTACATAAAACTGCCAAAATTATTATGCGCGACTATCAGGGCAATTTCCCGCAAATATTTGAACAAGTGCTTGCGCTTCCTGGTATTGGAAAATCTACTGCCGGCGCCATACTAGCGCTCGGATTTAACCAAAGACAGGCTATTTTAGACGGCAATGTAAAACGGGTTTTATCAAGAGTGCATCAGCTCAAGGGGCATTACGCCCAAAGCAGTGTGCTCAAAGAGCTGTGGCGCTTGGCCGAATATCACACGCCTGAGGTTCGAGTTGATCACTACACACAGGCGATCATGGATTTGGGCGCAACCCTTTGCACACGCGCCCAGCCCAAATGCTCGCACTGTCCGATTAGCGCAATGTGTGGCTCTTACAAAAACCAAACGCAGGCACGCTACCCTGAAGCCAAACCAAAAAAACTAAAGCCTAGTCGCTCTATCGCTATGCTAATTTTCATGAACAATAATAAAATTCACCTACAAAAACGACCAAATAAGGGAATTTGGGGCGGCTTGTGGAGCTTTGTAGAATGTGAAGATAGCGCACAATCGATTGAGAAATCCATACTACAGTTTGATTCGCTCGCTGAAATTGCCAAACACTTGCCGATTTTCAAGCACACTTTTACGCATTATCATTTGCACATTCATCCAATTATTGTTGACTGTTATTCGACTCAGGCAGAATTTTACTCACCCGATAACTTAAAATTTGGCGTGCCAAAACCAGTTGAAACCTTGATTACCCAAATGACACTCTCAGCAGATAATTGAAAAATTTGGAAATAATACAAATGGGCAAAAAACCAGCAAAAATGGCTGAAAAAAGACTTAAAAAATCGAGTTTTAGGCTGATAAATAGGGGATTTAACCCCTAAAAACCTTAAAAACAGCTTTAAATGTCGATAACGTCCTAAAAACAATCCGCCAAACAATTTATTGTCAAATATTTCGCAAATTTTAACAATAGGGGTGCTTTGAGCATTTATTAATCAATAAAAACCACAACTCAAACGCAAGTAGGTTTTATCAAGCAAATAGATTAAAATAGGCGCATGAACATTATTCGCGGACTGCATAATTTAACAAACCTTTCGGGCAGTGTTGTGACTATTGGTAATTTTGATGGCGTCCATATAGGTCATCAACAGATTATTTCACGCTTAGTAGCTCAAGCAAAAACACTAAACTTACCTTCTGTGCTTATTTCATTTTCCCCCACGCCGCAAAGTTTTTTTGGTCGTGAACAGGCTATGCTCACAAGCTTCAAGCAAAAACAGCTGCTACTAGAAGAGCTGGGTTTAGACACTCATTTAATGATTACTTTTAACCAACAGTTTTCCAAGCTTAGTGCCGATGACTTTATAGAAAAAATCTTGCTAGAAAAATTGGGAATGAGGTTTTGTCTAATTGGCGATGATTTTAGATTTGGCTCAAAAAGAACAGGAGACTTTAAACTATTGCAGTCGTTTGCCCAGCGGTATGCATTCAAAGTGGAAAATACACCGAGCGTTCTGTGCCATTCTCAACGCGTCAGCAGTACAAAAATTCGCACTTTTTTAGCACAAGGCGCATTCTCACAGGCCTCGCAAATGCTAGGTCGAGACTTTGCTATTTGTGGAAAAATTATTCACGGCAAGCAACTGGGTAGAACCATCGATTTTCCAACCATTAATATTCCCATTAAACGCAATGTTAGCCCAGTTTTAGGGGTTTTTGCCGTACAGGTTCAGCTACTTGGTAAAACCTTTAATGGCGTTTGTAACATCGGAAATCGGCCTACGGTTAATGGCGAAAACATTCTACTAGAAGTGTTTTTGTTTAACTTTAAACAAACGGTTTACGGTGAATTTGCTAACGTTATCTTTAAGCAGCAAATCAGAGAAGAACAAAAGTTTGACTCTTTTGAGCAACTTAAAGAACAAATTAAACTAGATGTTGGAATCGCTAAAGACTTCTTTCAACAAGCGCTAAACTAACTGCCAAGACAATACTTGTCCCGCCATAAATGGCACAATGGTTGAGCCTGCATATTCGTAGCTTTCTGGCACAGTCCAATCTTTCTTAGCAAGCGTAATAGTGCGAGTATTACGAGGCAGGCCATAAAAATCCGGACCAAACTTTGAAGCAAAACCCTCCAGTTTGTCCAGTGCATTTCTTGACTCAAAAGCCGTTGCATAAAGCTCAATCGCACAATGTGCACTTAAAATACCAGCGCAACCACAAGCTGACTCTTTGGCGTCTTTGGCGTGTGGCGCAGAATCTGTTCCTAAGAAAAACTTTGCATTACCACTGGTTGCCGCATCTAATAGGGCTATCTGGTGCGGATTTTCTCGCTTAAGAATGGGCAGACAGAAGTAGTGAGGGCGAATGCCGCCAACCAGCATATCGTTACGATTTGCTAACAAATGATGCGGGGTAATGGTGGCGGCTATATTCTTACCGCTTGCCAAAACAAAATCTACTGCATCTTTTGTGGTGATGTGCTCAAATACAATTTTAAGCGCTGGAAAGTCTTTAACAATTTGGGTTAAAACCTGATCAATAAATACTGCCTCACGATCAAAGATGTCAATATCAGCATGCGTCACTTCTCCATGCACCAACAACAACATACCTGTTTTGCTCATCATCTCTAGCGCTGGATAGATGTTTTTAATATCAGTCACGCCACTATCAGAATTTGTGGTCGCTCCTGCAGGATAGAGCTTGGCCGCTTTAACAAAAGGGCTTTTAGCTGCATTCTCAATATCTTTAGCAGTAGTGTTGTTGGTTAAATACAGCACCATCAAAGGGTCAAACTCAGTATCAGCGGGCAAAGCAGCAAGAATTTCGTTGCGATATACTTGTGCTTGCTCGGCACTAGTAACTGGTGGATTTAGGTTTGGCATAATAATGGCTCTTGCCATTTGCTTGGCACTCATGCCAATAACAGACTTTAGTGCCTCTCCAGAGCGTACATGCAAATGCCAGTCATCTGGTTGAAGTAGTTTAAATTGCATAAATTGCTCCTAATATTCTCGTTTGTTTTGCGCCAGTCACCTGGACTAGATTTGAGGTTTTACCGGCTAAAGTACGCTGTGCAAAATAAGCAAAGGCAGCGGCCTCAACATAATCAACATGAATGCCTAGCTCGCTAGTATCCATGATATTGCTAGTCAGATTTAGATAGTTTAAACGCTCCACTAAAAAGGCATTATGAACACCGCCGCCACATAAATAGACGTCAATGCCTGACTTTATATACTGAGAAATACTCAGTGCTGTCAGCTCTAACAAGGTCCTTTGAACATCTACTGGTGCTTCATCGCCCGATAAATACTGATCTAACCAAGTGAGATTGAAGTATTCGGGCCCCGTGCTTTTAGGCGGTTTTTTCTGAAAATAAGCATCTGCTAGCATTCTCTCTAACAAAGCTTGGTCAACTAAACCACTTCTAGCCCACAAACCATCGCGATCGTAGTCTAGTGATTTGCAACGCTTGATCCAATTATCCAGTAGTGTGTTTGCCGGTCCAGTATCAAATCCAACCACCTGATTGTCGGCAAGCTGCGTCAAGTTTGCCATACCGCCCAAGTTAATTACCACACCGGACTTTCCATTAAGCAAATGCTGATGATACGCGGGCGTAAGTGGCGCGCCCTGACCGCCAGCGGCCACATCTTGCATGCGAAAATCTGCCACTGTTGTTATCTGAGTTTTTTGCGCTATCAGCGCACCATGTGCAATTTGCATAGAGTATTTGCCGCCTTGGTGGTAAATGGTTTGCCCGTGTGAGCCAATAGCCACAATCTGCTCAGATACAAGACCAGAATTAGATAACAACAACAGGGCCGTATCGGCAAAGAATCCTGCTACATTCATATCGATTTCAGCTAAATTTTGCAATGAAGTTTGCCCACTTTGTGTCAACTGACGCAAGCTGTCTTTGAGCCGCTCTGAATAGGGCATGTACGCTTGATTAACAACCTTCTGGGTATTGCCGTCAATAATGACACCATCAACGCCGTCTAGACTAGTGCCAGACATCAGCCCAATATAATATTGGGCGTTGTTCGTATCAGCCATGACAGTTTTTATATTTTTTGCCTGACCCACACGGACAAGGATCGTTGCGACCCACCTTTTCATCTTCTCGCTGATACGTTTGCTGCTCTGCCGCTACTTCCTGATCATCAACACCGGTTGTACCAAGCTCTTCATGCTGCGCTTCAGCAGCCTGATTGTCTTGTTGTTCAACATCAGTAGCATCAGTATTTTCATTAACAGTCACACTTGATAAAGACTTGACGACTTCAATATCAATGGTCTCCAACAACTCTGTAAACATAGCAAAAGATTCACGCTTGTACTCTTGGGTCGGATTTTTTTGAGCATAACCGCGCAAGTTAACACTTTGTCGTAAATAATCCATAGCGGCCAAATGCTCTTTCCAGTAATGGTCAAGCGTTTGCAGCATCACTGCCTTTTCAAATCCACGCATAGATTCGCCACCAACCATTTCCTCTTTATAATCACAAATTGCACTCAAACCTTCAACAATTCTACTTTCCAGCTCATCAACATCAACACCTTCGTCAAGCCACTGTTGCAAAGGAAAATCTGCCTTATAATCTGCCTTTAGGGCATTATGCAGACCTTCAACATCCCAGTCTTCTTCGGCTTGTTCTGAGGTGATATAGCCTGCAAATAAAGCGCTAATAACACTCTTTCTAATGCTAATAAAGCGATTTTGAACATCATCTGTATCCATCAGCTCGTCGCGTAATGTGTAGATAACCTTACGCTGATCATTAGCAACGTCGTCGTATTCTAGCAGGTTCTTACGTGCATCGTAATTCATGCCTTCGACCTTACGCTGGGCGTTTTCAATGGCTCGATTAACCATCTTATGCTCAATGGCTTCACCTTTTTCCATGCCCAACCTTTGCATCATTGTCGCCATTTTTTCACTGGCAAAAATACGCATTAGATTGTCTTCTAATGACAGATAAAAACGGGTTGAACCTACATCACCTTGACGACCAGAGCGACCACGCAGCTGATTATCAACACGACGAGACTCGTTGCGTTCAGTGCCAACAATATGCAAACCGCCAGCAGCAATTACTTTAGAGTTTTCACCATGCCAGTCTTGTTTTTGTTGCTCTGTTGCATCATCAGGCAGCTTTCCACCCAGTACAATATCGGTACCACGTCCTGCCATATTGGTTGCAATGGTGACTGCACCAACCGCACCAGCATTAGCAATAATAATCGCCTCTCTCTCATGTTGTTTGGCGTTTAATACCTCATGCTTAATCTTTTTATTAGTGAGTAATGCAGAAATCGCTTCTGAATTCTCAATGCTGCTGGTACCTACCAGTACAGGCTGCCCCGTTTCTTGACAACTACCCACATCATTGGCAATGGCTTCTAATTTTTCTTCTAATGTTAGGTAAATTTGATCTGTTCTATCGTTTCTTTGTGAGATTTCATTAGGCGGAATAACCACAGTCTCCAAGCCATAAATATCTTGAAATTCAACCGCTTCGGTATCTGCCGTACCCGTCATACCAGACAGCTTGCCATACAATCTGAAATAATTTTGAAAAGTGATTGAAGCTAGCGTCTGGTTTTCTTTTTTGATGCTGACATTCTCTTTGGCTTCAATTGCCTGATGCAAGCCCTCACTCCAACGACGCCCTGGCATAGTTCTACCAGTAAACTCATCGACAATCACAATTTCATCGCCATCGACAATATAGTGATCATCTTTTTGAAATAAAATATGCGCTCTAAGGGCTGAATTAATGTGCTGCATTAACAGGATATTGCTCGCATCATAAAGACTTGCGCCTGCGGGTAATGCGCCCGCATCGATCAACAAGTCTTCTGCTTTCGAGTGGCCATCGTCTGTTAAAAACACTTGTTTGTGCTTTTCATCAACTGTATAGTCTCCAGTCACTTCTACGATAATTTCCTTACCTTCGCCACTTTCAACTTGCTTAATAAAATTAGGGATCATGTGATTAATAGCCTTGTACACTTCGGCATAATCTGCTGCAGGGCCTGAAATAATCAAAGGCGTTCTGGCCTCATCAATCAAAATCGAGTCTACTTCATCAACAATAGCAAAATTTAACGCTCGTTGTACTTTTTGGTCCGTGGTAAAGGCCATATTGTCACGTAGATAGTCAAAGCCCAGCTCATTATTAGTTGCGTACACCACATCACACGCGTAAGCAGCTTGCTTCTCCTCTGGAGATCTGTTAGAGGCAATAATGCCAACGCTCAATCCTAAAAATTCAAGCACTTTACCCATCCACTGAGCATCACGTTCGGCTAAGTAGTCATTCACAGTGACAACGTGCACACCTTTATCGCTTAATGCATTTAGATAGACGGGCAGGGTTGCCACTAAAGTTTTACCCTCACCAGTACCCATTTCTGCAATATTGCCGTCATTTAATACCATGCCACCAATAAGCTGCACATCATGGTGTCTTAAGCCTAGCACCCTTGTACTGGCTTCACGCATGACCGCAAAGGCTTCTATTAATAAATCATCTAATGACGCCTTGTCTGAGTAGCGTTCTTTAAATTCTTGAGTTTTTGCTCGCAGCTGCTCGTCACTCAAGGCCTGCATATCAACCTCTAGTGCGTTAATACTGTCAACAGTCTTGCTTAATTGCTTAACCAGTCGATCATTTCTAGAGCCGACAATCTTCGATAAAATTTTATTTATAATACTCATTAGAATCTAAAGAACTATTTTACAAAAAAATCCTATTTTCTCACAGATAAACTAGCCTTTGCATCAAATGTGTCCGTATAAACCGACAACTAATATCTCAAATTTTTCTCCCAATGGGGATCTTGGCCAGTTGTTTGCCCAAGCTAAAATTTACAACGAGATCAACGCACAGTTCACACCCAAATTACCAGAGACTCTAAAAACTCTAGAGCTTTGCTTAATTAAAGACGCTACAGCTACCCTGATCGCCAACAACCCTGCTATCGCCTCACGAGCAAAACAACAGATTCATGAATTATTAACACTTTTACAATCTGTTTCTCTAGCTGGCAAAATAGACCGCATAAACATAAAGGTCTCTATCAAGCAATAACGCAATAACACGCCAATTGTCTATCATACAATAAGAATATTACAGTATAATTATTGGGTTTTTCAATGTAGATTTATTCTATAAACATTTAAAATAAAGGACTGAAATTTTATGTCGGAACAAGAAATAGACTTAAAGAAAAGGCGCTTTTTAACGGGTGCCACTAGCGTCGTTGGCGCTGTTGGCGTTGGTTTTGTATTGGTGCCGTTTTTATCATCTTGGATGCCATCAGCACGCGCAAAAGCAGCTGGCGCACCTGTTGATGTAGACATCTCAAAATTAGAAGAGGGTCAGCTTGTTCGCGTACTTTGGCGCAAAAAACCCGTATGGATCTTTAAGCGTGACAAAACAGTGTTGGCAAATTTACCAACACTTGACGCTGAATTAGTTGATCCAAACAATACAGAAGATCAGCAACCAGAATATGCTAAAAACCCGCATCGTTCAATCAACCCTGAAGTTGCTGTTATTATTGGTATTTGCACACACTTAGGCTGCTCACCAACTTACCGCCCTGAATTGGGTGCGGCAGATTTAGGTGGTGACGCTTGGAAGGGTGGCTTCTACTGCCCATGTCATGGTTCCAAATTCGACTTGGCTGGTAGAGTATATGCTGGCGTTCCAGCACCAACGAACCTGGTCATTCCGCCATATAATTTTGTTACCGATTCGTTAATTAGAATTGGCATTGACCCAAAAGCATCATAGGAGTATATCGTGGATAATAATAAAAATTGGATCGATCAAAGATTTCCACTAACCAAAGTCTGGAATGAACATTTGGCCGAATACTACACACCTAGAAACTTTAATTTCTGGTACTTTTTTGGCTCTTTAGCCATCCTAGTATTGGTTATTCAAATCCTAACTGGCGTATTCTTAACCATGCACTTTAAGCCTGATGCCGCGCTTGCTTTTGCATCAGTAGAATACATTATGCGTGATGTTGACTGGGGTTGGCTGATTCGCTATATTCACTCAACAGGTGCCTCCGCTTTCTTTGTGGTTATCTACCTACACATGTATCGTGGCATGCTTTACGGCTCATACAAAGCACCTCGAGAATTGATTTGGATTCTTGGCATGGTACTCTACATCGCTCTAATGGCCGAGGCCTTTATGGGCTACGTGCTTCCGTGGGGGCAAATGTCTTACTGGGGCGCTAAAGTTATTATTAACTTATTTGGCTCATTCCCGATTGTAGGCGAGCTTATCTTAGAATTTATTTTGGGTGACTATGCAGTTGGAGACCCGGTACTAAATCGATTCTTCTCTCTACATGTAATCGCCATTCCTTTAATTTTAGTTATTTTAGTATTTTTACACATTGTAGCTTTACATACAGTTGGTTCAAACAATCCAGATGGCGTTGAAATCAAACAAAATAAAGATGCTAACGGCATACCGAAAGACGGCATACCATTCCACCCATACTATAGTGTTAAAGATATTATGGGCGTGGTTGTATTCTTGATGATTTTTACCTCAATTGTATTTTTTGCACCGGCATTAGGCGGCTACTTTTTGGAGGCTCCAAACTTTGTTGAAGCGAATCCGCTTAAAACGCCTGATCACATTGCGCCTCTTTGGTATTTAACACCGTTCTACTCAGTGTTAAGAGCCATTCCACCAATGTTTGGATCGCAACTGCCAGGTGTGTTAGCTATGTTTGCTGCACTTTTAATTCTTATCGCATTGCCGTGGTTAGATCGCTCTAAAGTTAAATCAATTAGATACCGTTCATGGCCTTACAAAGTGGCGTTAACAATTTTTGTCATTACTTTCATTGTATTGGGTTGGCTTGGTATGCAAGCAGTAACACCACTATACAGCCTAATGGCGCAAATTTTCACCGCACTTTACTTTGCATTCTTTATTCTAATGCCTTGGTTTACCTCAATTGGTAAAACCAAGCCAGTACCTGAAAGAACGACGGAGCATTAATATGAAAACATTTCTAACAACCCTGTCTGCAGTTGCAGCAATCATCCTTTCTTTCAACGCTAATGCGTCTGGCGCTGGCGTTCATTTAGATCACGCTAATACCGATATTACCGATGAAGCTTCATTGCAACGAGGCGCTAAATCATTCATGAACAACTGTTCAGGTTGTCACTCAATTGAGTTAATGCGCTACAATCGTATTGCTAAAGATTTAAACATCGATGAAGCTGATATGGCTGCAAACCTCATGTTCAATGCTGACAAAACAGGCAGCACCATTTTTTCATCAATGCCTACTGATGGTGCACAAGAGTGGTTTGGCACAACACCGCCTGATTTGTCACTAACAGCTAGAGCAAGAGGAACAGACTGGATTTATACTTATCTAAAAGGGTTTTATGCAGATGATACGCGCCCTTACGGTGTTAACAATCATGTGCTTGAAAACGCCTCAATGCCAGATATTCTATGGCAATCCAAACAAGATAAATCAGAGCTAGCCTTTAATCAAGAAGTCAGGGATATTACCAACTTCTTAGACTATGTCTCAGAGCCTGTAAAACTGATTAGATATGAGATTGGTGTTAAAGTCTTAGGCTTTTTGTTCATCTTATTTATTCTTTCTTACTTATTGAAAAAAGAGTACTGGAAAGATGTTAAATATGGCAAATGGCGTGCTAAAGATTAGCTAAATTATCAACACCACAACCCACAGCAGCGTCCTTTAAAATAAGGGATGCTGTTTTTTTGATTTTAAAAAGGTAGAAACTTATGTTAACAAAACCTAATCCATCTTCAACAACGCTGTACTCTTCTCCACAAGAGATTGAATCACATGTAGTGCGCTTTATTATGGCTGAAAAAAACATTGAAAGAGATGTGCTTAACCTCAAGATTGATGAGATGCCAGAAGAGATTTTAGAATTAAACCCTTGTCAATCTCTGCCTACTTTATTTGATCGTGGTATTGTTCTTTATGATCTATCTGTCATTACGGAATACTTGGACGAAAGGTTTCCATTCCCACCGTTACTACCCGTTGACCCAATCGAAAAATCTGAAAAGCGTTTGATGATTTTTAGATTTACCCGTTCTGCAGGCTGTTGGTTTGAACTTGCCGATACGATTGAAACAGGCAGCAAAAAAGAAGCTGACGAAGCTCGCAAAGTTTTAAAGGCCAGCCTGATCGAACTAGTGCCTTTATTTGCTTACAAGCCCTTCTTTAAAAGTGATGAGATGACTATTGTTGATGCTTGTTTGGCAGCTTTATTATGGCGTTTAAAGAAATTAGACATCGACTTAGGCGCACCAGGAAAAGCGGTTACTGACTACGCTAAAAGACTCTTTGCAAGAGACTCTTTTAAAGAATGCTTGACGGATTGCGAAAAAGAGTACAACTAAAAGCCTAGCTGTGATTTCTGTCACGCCTTACTTAATCAGAGCCTACCATCAATGGATGGAAGACTCTGGCTTAACAACACATATTCTAGTTGATTGTAGCCATCCAACAGTTGTTGTGCCTAAGCAGTTTATTCAACAAGATAAGATTGTTCTTAACATTGCTAGCTCTGCAACTGAATCTCTTATTTTGGCGGATGAGAGTATCAGCTTTAAAGCTCGGTTCTCAGGCCAATCTATGGATGTTTATATACCAACCCATGCAGTACTAAGTATCTATGCAGGGGAAAATGGCGAAGGCATGATGTTTGAAGTCCAGGAACAGCCAGTAGAATCTGAACACAAACCCGGGTTAACACTATTAGACTAAGGCCTATCTAAGTCTAATATTTCGCTCATCTGTTGGTCAAATTGAGCGCTCAATGCCTGGCCATAAAGCACAACCTGACACTGTCCATAATGTCTAATAGCACTAGCATTATCAAGTGTGTTAGACTCAAACTGATTTAAAACAACGCAGCTGATTTCAAGCTGATATTGGCGAGCTACCTTAATGGTTAGCAAGGCCTGATTAATAGCACCCAGCCCGTCCTTGACCACAATAACCAACGGCAGCGCTAACGACTTGGCCAAGTCAATATTAAGCATATCCTCTGCCATTGGTGACAATAACCCACCTGCACCCTCAACAACAACAAACGTATTGCTAGCACAAGCATCGACCAATTGTTCAAGAGATAATTTAACGTTTTCTGCCTGACTGGCGCTTTCAGCACTACTACACTGTAAAAACTTATAAGGACACACCGTATCAATATCGTCCGCAACATTACTTGCAGCTAATAGCTTAAGAGCATCCTTGGCTACCAAACCGTCACCAACCAAGCGACAATCGCTCTCAACAGGCTTTCTAACAGAAACCAATTTTGATTGAGTTAATAGATGTATGAGGTGTTGAGCAATAAACGTTTTTCCAACGTCAGTGCCGCTGCCACTAATAAACAAGCCTTTCATAATTACTAATTTTAACAGCAAAAATGTATAATACCGCGTATGCATAAAAACTTAAAAACTCAGTTCTGCGGTCTAGATTTAGACTCCCCCATTGTTCTTCTATCTGGCTGCGTCGGTTTCGGTGAAGAATACACCAGAATCGAAGGATTTTCTAATACAGATGTAGGCGCTATTTGTCTTAAAGGAACAACCCTAGAGCCCCGTCTTGGCAATATCCCTAGTCGTGTTACAGAAACCCCTGAGGGCATGATTAACGCAATTGGATTACAAAATCCAGGCACTGATGTTGTGATTAATGAAATTATGCCAACACTAGACAAAGCGGAAACTCGTTTTATTATTAATATTTCAGGCTCCTCAGTTGAAGAGTATGGCGAAATTGCCAAACGCTTTGACGATTCTGATATTGATGCAATTGAGATTAACATCTCTTGTCCGAATGTCAAAGAAGGTGGAGTGGCGTTCGGCAATGATCCAGAGATGTCTTACCGAGTGGTTGATATTTGTCGGAAAAATACTAACAAACCTCTGATTACCAAACTATCTCCCAATCAAACTAATATTGCACTCAGCGCACAGCGCTGTATTGACGCAGGCACCGATGGACTGGCGGTAATCAATACACTCATGGGTATGTCGATTAACACTCAAACCAGGCGCCCAATTATTGGTAATAATCAAGGGGGTTTATCAGGTCCGGCCATCAAGCCCGTTGCCCTCTTAAAAGTTCATCAAGTGTATCAAGTGAGTAAGCAATACAACGTCCCTATCATTGGTCAGGGTGGCATTATGACGGCCAATGACGCCATTGAATTTATTATTGCAGGTGCTTCAACTGTTGGCATTGGCACAGCTCTATTTTATGACCCACTGGTTTGTCCAAAAATTAATGCTGGTATCAGTCAGTACTTAATCAAACACAATTTAGATAGTGTTAGTGATCTAGTTGGAACACTGCAGCTTAATTCTACCGTCTCACCTTGTGATGTCGACTCAAATAAATAAAAAAACCATGAACTCAGAATATAACGCTCAAGAAATTGAGACTCAAGCCCAAAAATACTGGACAGAAAACAAATCTTTTGAGGTGGTTGAAGACCCTTCCAAGGAAAAGTACTACTGCTTAAGCATGTTTCCTTACCCATCTGGACGTCTGCATATGGGCCATGTGCGAAATTATTCAATTGGTGATGTCATCTCTCGTTTCCAAAAAATGCAGGGTAAAAATGTTATGCAGCCAATTGGCTGGGATGCATTTGGCCTACCTGCTGAAAATGCTGCCTTAAAAAACAAAGTGGCGCCAGCAAAATGGACCTATGAAAACATTGACTACATGCGCACTCAATTATCACAATTGGGCTTTGGCTACGATTGGTCGCGTGAAATAGCAACCTGTCATCCAAAATACTACAAATGGGAACAGTGGTTATTTGTCAAATTATTTGAAAAAGGCCTAGTTTATAAAAAAAATGCCGTGGTTAATTGGGATCCAGTGGATCAAACCGTATTGGCCAACGAACAAGTAATTGATGGTCGCGGTTGGCGCTCTGATGCACTAATTGAAAAGAAAGAAATTTCCCAATGGTTTATGCGCATTACTGATTATGCCGATGAATTACTCGACTCATTAGATGCACTCGATGGCTGGCCTGATGCGGTTAAAACCATGCAAAGAAACTGGATTGGAAAATCAACGGGTTTGGAAATTAGCTTTAATCGCTCAAATGCTGATGCGCTAAAAGTTTATACGACGCGACCTGATACACTCATGGGTGTTACCTATTTAGCCATTGCTAGCGAGCACCCTTTGGCGCTCGAGGCAGGCAAAAACAACCCAAAAGTGCAAGAATTTATTGAACAATGTCGCACCATGGAAACCTCTGAAGCTGCCATGGAAACAATGGAAAAAATGGGGGTTAATTCTGGATTAACCTGCACCCACCCATTAACAGGTGAAGATGTACCAATTTGGATTGCGAATTTTGTATTAATGGGTTACGGTACGGGCGCTGTCATGAGTGTTCCTGCTCATGATCAGCGTGATTATGAGTTTGCACTAAAATACTCTATCCCAATGCTAGAGGCTATAAAGCCTGTCAAGGGCGAGCATGATATCACTCTTAGCGCTTTTACCGATAAAGGGGTTTTATGTAATTCTGCCGAATTTAATGGTCTTGATTTTGACCAGGCATTTGAGGCAATCGCAACAAAACTACAGGGATCAAACCTAGGTGAAAAACAAACAAACTATCGCTTGCGCGATTGGGGTGTCTCTCGTCAACGCTATTGGGGTTGCCCCATTCCTATTGTTAATTGTGCTGGCTGTGGCTCAGTTGCAGTAGCAGAAGAAAATCTTCCAGTTATCCTGCCAGAGGCTGTCGAATTTGATGGTGTCGGCTCACCCATTAAAAAAATACCTGAGTTTTACGAAACAAGCTGCCCTAAATGTGGCGGGGAAGCAGTACGTGAAACCGATACATTTGATACATTTTTTGAGTCTTCATGGTATTTTGCAAGATATGCGTGTGCTGATAACGATAACGCGATGCTTGATGAACGCGCTGACTATTGGCTGGAAGTTGACCAATATATTGGTGGTATTGAGCACGCCATCCTGCATCTTTTATACGCAAGGTTTTTTAACAAATTATTGCGTGACGAAGGTTTAATAACCCATGATGAGCCTTTTAAAAACTTATTAACTCAGGGTATGGTGCTTAAAGATGGCGCCAAAATGAGTAAATCTAAAGGCAATACAGTTGACCCTGCGGAGATGATTGAAAAATATGGGGCAGACACAGTGCGCCTATTTATTTTATTTGCAGCACCACCCACACAAGATCTTGAATGGAGTGATTCGGGCCTTGAAGGCGCGCATCGATTTGTTAATAAAGTTTATCGACTGGTTAATGGTTTTATCGAGGATAGTAAAAATAACAGCATTGGTTCTTTGGATAATCTTAATAAAGAACAAAAAGACTTACGCCATAAAGCTCACCAGACACTTAGTAAAATCACTGATGACATGGATCGCAGACATTTGTTTAATACGGTTATCGCTGCGTTAATGGAGCTTAGCAATACATTATCCAAATTTGGCAACACTGATGAAAACTCTATGGCTGTTCGTCAAGAGTCTATTAATATTTTACTCAAAACCCTTAGTCCAGTTGCCCCTCACATCTGTCATTATCTTTGGAGTGAATTAGGTAATACAGAGGCTATTATTAACGAGCCATGGCCAACTATCGATAAGTCGGCACTTGTGCAAGACGAGGTGCAAATAATTGTTCAGGTTAACGGCAAGTTACGTGCCAAACTCATGCTTCCTGCAAGTGCAGATAAAGCCACTATTGAAGCTCAAGCTTTAGCTGATGAGAATGTTACAAAATTCACAACAGATAAAACTATTGTTAAAGTGATTGTGGTTCCAAACAAGCTGGTCAACATTGTTGTTAAATAGCTAAAAACTACAATACAGAAGATTAGTGAGGCTTGTAGTGTCTGTATATTGTTGTTGATTTTTTGACATTAAAAAACCCTAACTACTCTAGAGTAATTAGGGTTTTTATTTAAGCGAAGCGCAGTCTACTTATCTTCAATCATTTTCTTGATAATTGGATATAAAATAATATCCATTGCCAAGCTCATCTTACCACCTGGAACAACAATTGTATTGCGTCTAGACATGAACGAACCATTAATCATGCTAGTCAGGTAGGTAAAATCAACTGGTGTTTTTTCCAGGTCTTTAAAACGAATCACCACAAAACTTTCGTCAGGTGTTGGGATATCACGAGCGATAAAAGGATTTGAAGTATCAACAGTCGCAACACGCTGAAAGTTGATATCTGTTTGTGAAAATTGCGGCGTAATATAGTTAATATAATCAGGCATTCTACGCAAAATAGTATCTACCGTTTCTTCTGCTGAATAACCTCTTTCGGCATTATCACGGTGAATTTTTTGAATCCACTCAAGATTAACACTAGGCACTACACCAATCTTAAGGTCAGCATATTGGGCCATATCAATATCGTCTGTAACAACAGCACCATGCAAACCTTCATAAAACAACACGTCTGTATCAGTACCAACTTTTTCCCAAGGTGTAAATTGACCTGGCGTTAAGCTCGTGTTTAAACGCGCATTATGCTCTTCAGCTTCTTCATCAGAATGCAAATAATAACGACGATCACACTGACCAGTCTGACCATAATCTTTGAATGTTTCTTCAATTTTGTCAAATAAATTAGCGTCTGGACCAAAATGAGAAAAAAAGTTATTACCTAGTGCTTCTTGTTTTTTCACATTTTCTTTCATAGCTGCACGATCGTACATATGAAAACTATCACCTTCTACAATCAATGAATTGATTTTTTCACGTGAAAATATGTGCTCGAATGCACGTTTTACGAATGTTGTTCCAGCACCAGATGATCCGGTTACAACAACAACTGGATGTTTTTTAGACATATTGTTTTCCTAAGTTTTCAAAATATAAATCAGAATAAATTATACTGAATTACAGATAAGTGCCGCTATTTTATAGTGATACCAGCCCTATCTCTTAGGGGGTATAAAAGGGTTTTTGATAAAGTTAGCTGATTTTTATTTATTTTTAAAAATCTAAGTTGTCGACTGATAGAGCGTTGTCTTCAATGAAGTTTCTACGCGGCTCTACCTCATCACCCATTAGGGTGGAGAACACTTCATCGGCAACAATTGCGTCTTCAATTTTAACTTTGAGTAGGGTTCTTTGCTCTGGGTCCATCGTGGTCTCCCAAAGCTGTTCTGGATTCATCTCTCCCAAACCTTTATAGCGTTGGAAGCTTTGTCCTTTTTTAGCATCTTCAATGAGAAAATCAACCACTTCACCAAAATTGTTTACTTGGGTTTGTTTAGATTTCTTTTCTACATATGATTGCGTATCAATAGCGCTTTCTATTTCACTAGAAAATTCTTTAATGGTTTGATAATCTATTGAATCGAAAAAAGCCTGACCAAGAGTTGTTTGGTCGGTATCAACACCATAAACACATAGGGTATGCCTAACATCGCCTTGTTCATATACAACGCTATGCTTTTGTGCAGGCGTTAAATCTTGGTTCAGTTTACTGGTGATTAATTGACACCAATCTTCCATTGATTTTTTATTCGATAAATCATCAACTGCTATAGAATTTGCAATAGCTTTTAATAAATCAGGATGGTAGTGTTTAGATAATTTTCCAATAATGGTAATTATTTTATAATAATCTTTGACCGCTTTCTCAAGTGCAACGCCTGATATTGCTGGCGCATCAGCACTCAAGAATAAATTAGCCTCATTAACTGCTTCTTGCAATAAGTAGTCGTTTAATTCTTGATCATCTTTTAAATAGCGCTCTTGCTTGCCTTTTTTAATTTTATAAAGAGGGGGTTGAGCAATGTATAAATAACCCTTTTCAATTAGTTCAGGTAAATAACGATAAAAGAAAGTTAGTAGTAATGTACGGATGTGTGCGCCATCAACATCCGCATCCGTCATAATCACAATTTTATGGTAACGAAGTTTTTCGATATCGTATTCTTCTTTACCAATACCACAACCCAGTGCGGTAATTAATGTACCAACTTCTGCTGAAGATAGCATTTTTTCAAAGCGTGCTTTTTCAACATTTAAAATTTTACCCTTTAAAGGCAAGATAGCTTGGGTGCGTCGATCACGACCTTGTTTCGCAGATCCACCTGCAGAATCACCCTCTACCAGGAAGATTTCACTCTCAGCAGGATCTTTTGTTTGGCAATCGCTCAATTTTCCCGGTAAACCGGCGATATCTAGTACACCTTTACGTCGGGTCATTTCTCTAGCTTTTCGCGCTGCATTACGAGCTCTCGAAGCGTCTAAAATTTTTCCAACAATAATTTTAGCTTCATTTGGGTTTTCTAAAAGATAATCTCCTAGTTTTTCATTAAGTGCTGACTCAACCGGCGCTCGAACTTCTGATGAAACTAATTTGTCTTTTGTTTGGGAAGAAAATTTTGGATCTGGAACCTTAACAGAAACAATCGCAGTTAAACCTTCACGAGTATCTTCACCAGTAATTGAAATTTTTTCTTTTTTGGCCATGCCAGAGTTATCAATATAATTATTGAGTGTTCTAGTTAGTGCACCTCTAAAGCCAGCCAAATGTGATCCACCATCACGCTGAGGAATGTTATTAGTAAAACAATAAATACTTTCTTGATAAGCATCTGACCACTGTAAGGCAACATCAATAGTAATATCATCACGCTCTGCAGAAATTGAAATAATATCTGTATGAATAGGGGTTTTGGCTTTATTTAAATGTTCAACAAAAGCTTTAATTCCACCTTCAAATTGAAAAATATCTTTGTTGTCCGTTGCTGGCTCTTCAATTTCAATATGAACACCAGAATTTAAAAAAGATAATTCACGAACTCGATTTGCCAGTGTTTCGTATTTAAATTCGGTAATTGCAAAAACATCTTTAGAGGGTTTAAAGTGAATAGTAGTACCGGTTTTATCAGTTTTACCGGTTACTTTCATTGGCTCATCAGGCACACCTAATGTATAACTTTGCTCATGAATTTCACCATGACGATACACTGTTAACTTAACCCATTCACTTAACGCATTAACAACAGAAACACCAACACCATGTAAGCCACCTGAAACTTTATAAGAGTTGTCATCAAACTTACCACCTGCATGAAGTACAGTCATAATTACTTCAGCAGCAGATACACCTTCTTCAGGGTGAATGTCAACTGGGACACCACGACCATCATCTGAAACAGAAACAGACTGATCGTCATGAATCATAATGTTGATCTTAGAACAGTGTCCCGCTAAAGCTTCATCGATTGCATTGTCAACTACTTCGAATACCATATGATGTAGACCAGTACCATCATCAGTGTCACCGATATACATGCCGGGACGTTTTCTAACAGCGTCTAAACCTTTTAAAACTTTAATATTAGAGGCTTGATATTCTTGCGATTGTTCTTCAGACATAAGTGCTTGAAAAAAATAAAATTATTATACCACGAGCAATAGAAATGCAGGCTATCATGCATTTTTTTTTAACCCATGAGTTATTTATATAATTTGCTACTGTGAAAGGCTTTACAGCTATAGAAAAGTGAAAATAACGATATTTATTGAGGTTTTATTATTCCTTTTTTAATTGTAAATAAAACAGGATTTTCATCTTGAATAAAAGATAAATCTTTGCCAATATCAGTCATAAAGGTTTGAATTTTTAAATGATTTAAATAATGCAAAATCGTTTTAATTTTCGTTGTGTCTAATTCTGAAGAAATGTCATCTATTAGAACAATAGGATGTATATTGTTTTTTACCAATAACGAAACTTGCGTTAACCAGAAAACAATTGATAAAGTTTTTTGCTCGCCTCTTGATAAAAAACACTCTTCTTTTTTATTTAAAAAAAACTTAAGACTGGCTTTATGCGGACCATAATTTAAGTGCTTAGATTTTAGTAAGTAGGCTTTATTTTTTAACAGATATTGATAAATACTCTCACGATTAAAAGCATTAACCTCTTTTGGCCATCCAGATTTAAATTCATAATCAAAAGAATCTATTGAATGAAATAAACTTGATAACTCTTGAACCAATTCATTTGAATTTGTATTTTTTAACTGTTGAATATAATCATGTCTTAGTTGATTAATATTGACAGATAGATTTGAAATTTCTAAAAACCAATCATCTAACGCTTGTGTGTTTTGTTGAGATAATAAAGTATTAATATTTTTTAAGGTTTTATTATATTTTTTAAAATCATCTAAAAAACTTGGTTCCACGTGAAACACACCCCAATCCAAGTAAGAGCGTTTGTTTTTTGGCGTACCATTAACAACAAAACCTTTATCGGGTGTAATAATTTGAATGGGTAAAATTTTAGATAAATTACTGCTATTTTTTAATCGTAACTGATCAATATCAATTATTGTTTTTTGTTTAGATTTTTCTAATTTAATACGATAATCATCAACTTGAGCACTAAGTTGAAACTTTTGCTGTTCAAGCTGTATTAGCTCTTTTATAGACTTTGTTTTAAATGATCTATTATGGCCTAAGTAATAAATTGCCTCAATTAAACTTGTTTTACCTTGGGCGTTGTCAGCAATAAATAGGTTTAACCGGTTACCTGGTTCAAAGTATTGCTGATTAAGATTACGAAACTGGGTAATAGCCAGTTTACGAATAATTGCCACTATAAAGAATAACTATAACTAAATGCGCATTGGCATAACGACATATTGATAGGTTTCGTCGTCTGGACTACTTAACATACAAGATTGATTTTCACCACCCGGTACAACCATGTTTATTTCATTTGTTTGTAATTTTTCTAATATGGAAATTAAATAATGAATATTAAAAGCGATTTCAATTTCTTTATTAAAGTTTTTAGTACTAATTTGAGTTTTAGCCTGTCCTCTTTCAGAATGAGAAAAAATATTTAATTGTGAATTTTT
>ENA-UZWY01000999-UZWY01000999.1-metagenome-genome-assembly--contig:-Day-2--50m-contig-999_pt1 | contig 48974 bp, 45 predicted proteins | sample MGYA00260341_ERZ794901 | MGnify/ENA metagenome assembly ERZ794901 | reverse complement strand
TTATGCAATTAAACGCCAGTGAAATTAGTGATTTAATTAAAAAACAAATAGAAGGTTTCGACTTTAAAGCTGAGGCTCGCACTGAGGGTGTGGTTGTTAGTGTAAGTGACGGTATTGTTCGAATTCACGGCTTAGCTGACGTGCAGTTTGGTGAAATGCTTGAATTCCCAAATAATACATTTGGCATGGCGCTGAATCTTGAACAAGATTCGGTTGGTGCAGTTGTATTAGGAGATTACCTTCACCTTTCTGAAGGCGATATTGTTAAGTGTACTAACAGATTGGTTGAAGTGCCTGTTGGTGAAGCGATGTTAGGACGTGTGGTTAATCCATTAGGTCAGCCAATTGATGGTAAGGGCAATATTGATGCCAACAGTTCTCTTCCATTAGAAATTATGGCGCCAGGTGTTATTGAGCGTAAGTCAGTTGATCAGCCAATTCAAACAGGTATTAAAGCGATTGATGCAATGGTTCCGGTTGGTCGTGGCCAGCGTGAGCTTATTATTGGTGATCGTCAAACAGGTAAAACAGCGGTTGCGATTGATGCCATTATTAATCAAAAAGACACAGGTATTCGTTGTGTTTACGTTGCTATTGGTCAAAAGGATTCTTCAGTGGCAGCCGTTGTGCGTAAACTAGAAGAGCACGGCGCATTAGAAAATACAATTATTGTTAATGCTGGTGCAGCGTCATCTCCAGCACTACAATACATTGCACCATATGCTGGTTGTTCAATGGCAGAATACTTCCGTGATCGTGGCGAAGACGCATTGATCGTTTATGATGATTTAACAAAACAAGCCTGGGCTTACCGTGAAGTCTCATTACTTCTTAAACGTCCACCAGGACGTGAAGCCTACCCGGGCGACGTATTCTACTTGCACTCTCGTTTATTAGAGCGTGCATCGCGTGTAAATGCTGAGTACGTTGAGAAAATGACCAATGGTGAAGTTAAGGGTAAAACAGGCTCATTAACAGCATTGCCAATTATTGAAACTCAAGGTGGTGACGTATCAGCATTTGTGCCAACGAACGTGATCTCAATTACAGATGGTCAGATTTTCTTAGAAACTGATTTGTTTAACGCAGGTATTAGACCAGCGATTAACGCAGGTCTGTCGGTATCACGTGTGGGTGGTGCAGCGCAAACAAATATTATTAAGAAGCTTGGTGGTGGTATTCGTCTTGACTTGGCACAGTACCGTGAACTAGCAGCGTTTGCTCAATTTGCCTCAGATCTTGATGCAGAAACAAAGGCACAAATTGATCGCGGTCAGCGTGTAACAGAGTTGATGAAGCAAGATCAATATCAGCCATTATCTGTGGCAGAATTAGCAACTTCATTATTTGCCGCAAACTCTGGATCATTGGATGATCTTGAGGCGAATAAAGTAGTTGACTTTGAAAGAGCACTACTAACATACATGGGGTCTAATCAAACAGAATTAATGGATAGCATTAATGAAAATGGTGGTTACAATGACGAAGTTGCATCCAATCTACAGGCTGCAATTGATGATTTTAAGGCAAACCACACTTGGTAAATAAATAATATGGCAGCTGGAAAGGAAATTAGAACGCAGATCGCGAGTATTAAAAATACTCAGAAGATCACTTCGGCCATGGAAATGGTGGCGGCGTCTAAAATGAAAAAGGCCCAAGATCGCATGGTTGCATCACGCCCTTATTCTGAAAGAATCACTAAAGTGATTGGCCATTTGGCGAATGCACGTCCAGAGTTTGAGCACCCTTATATGAAAGAGGTTGGCGAGCTTAAGCGTATTGGCATCATTATCATCTCTAGTGATAGAGGCTTATGTGGTGGTCTAAATACTAACTTATTCAGAAGCCTACTAAAAGAAGTTGCTGATTATCAAGCCAAGGGGATTGAAGTTGATATTTGCACCATTGGTAAAAAAGCCACTTCATTTTTCAAGAATTCAGGTCTCAAAATTAATTCGGTTTTAACAGATCTTGGTGATGCACCACACTTTGACGACCTTTTGGGTACGGTTAAAGTGATGTTAGATGCTTACGATAATGATGAAATTCAACAATTGTCTGTTGCCTACAATAGATTTGAAAACACCATGACTCAAGTGCCGACAACAGCACAACTGATTCCAATGGTGGCAGTAGAAGATGAGGCAATGAGCCATCGTTGGGATTATATTTATGAGCCTGATGCAGAAGAAGCACTAAACGCTTTGCTGGTTAGATATATTGAGGCAATCGTTTATCAGGGCTTGGTCGAAAATATTGCTTGTGAGCAGTCATCACGAATGATCGCTATGAAGAGTGCGACTGATAATGCTGGTGATATGGTTGATGAATTAGAGTTGGTTTACAATAAGGCAAGGCAAGCGGCAATTACTCAAGAAATTTCTGAGATTGTTAGTGGTGCAGCCGCAGTATAGAATTAAACAAATAGAGTTTTAAAAAAGGAAAAGCAAAATGAGCAGCGGAAAAATTACACAAATTATTGGCGCGGTTATTGATGTCGAATTCCCGGCAGACAGTATTCCAAATATTTATGATGCCTTGGTTGTTACCGAGACAGGCCTAACAATTGAAGTACAGCAGCAATTAGGCGACAATACAATTCGTGGTATTGCGATGGGTGGCTCTGAAGGCTTAAAGCGTGGCATTGAGGTAACTAATACAGGTACCCCTATTCAAGTTCCAGTGGGCACTAAGACACTAGGTCGTATCATGAACGTATTAGGTCAGCCTATTGATAATGCGGGTGATATTGGTGAGGAGGCTAATTGGGCTATTCACCGTCCAGCACCTGCTTACGACGAACTTGCTCCTGCTGCAGAATTATTAGAAACAGGTATTAAGGTAATTGACTTAGTTTGTCCATTTGCCAAAGGTGGTAAAGTTGGTTTATTTGGTGGTGCGGGTGTTGGTAAGACCGTTAACATGATGGAGCTTATTCGTAATATTGCGATTGAGCACTCAGGCTACTCTGTATTTGCCGGTGTGGGTGAGCGTACTCGTGAGGGTAACGATTTCTACCACGAGATGAAAGAATCAAACGTTTTAGATAAAGTATCTTTAGTGTATGGCCAAATGAATGAGCCACCGGGAAATAGATTGCGCGTTGCTTTAACAGGTCTAACGATGGCTGAGTATTTCCGTGATGAAGGTCGTGATGTTTTATTATTTATTGATAACATTTACCGTTACACGCTTGCGGGTACTGAAGTTTCTGCACTATTAGGTCGTATGCCATCAGCGGTAGGTTACCAGCCAACATTGGCTTCAGAAATGGGCGCATTGCAAGAGCGTATTACTTCTACTAAGAAAGGTTCAATTACCTCAATTCAAGCGGTATATGTCCCTGCGGATGACTTAACTGACCCATCACCTGCAACAACCTTTGCTCACTTAGATGCAACCGTTGTATTGTCACGTCAAGTAGCTGAATTAGGTATTTACCCTGCGGTAGATCCACTAGATTCAACTTCTCGTCAGCTTGATCCGTTAATCGTTGGTCAAGAGCATTATGATATTGCGCGTGGCGTTCAAGGTGTTTTGCAGCGTTATAAAGAATTAAAAGATATTATTGCGATTTTGGGTATGGATGAGCTATCTGAAGAAGATAAGCAATCCGTATCTCGTGCACGTAAAGTTCAGCGTTTCTTGTCTCAGCCATTCTTTGTTGCTGAAGTATTCACAGGCTCTCCAGGTAAGTATGTATCACTTAAAGATACCATTTCTGGCTTCCAGGCTATTCTTAATGGTGAGTTGGATGATATTCCTGAGCAAGCGTTTTATATGACAGGCTCTATTGAAGAAGTTCGCGAGCGAGCTGCGGAGAGTGCGTAAATGTCAATGATTCAGGTTGATATCGTCAGCGCCACTGAATCTCTGTATTCGGGTGAAGTTAAGTGTGTGTTTGCACCCGGTAGTAATGGTGAGCTAGGTATTTATCCTCAGCATTTACCGTTACTATCAACACTTCGACCTGGTGAGGTACGTGTTGAAACTGAAAGTGGTTTTGAGTCTATTTATGTATCTGGCGGCATTGTTGAAGTGCAGCCAACGGTTGTCACTATTTTCTCGGATACTGCGATTCGTGCACATGACTTAGATGAGTCAAAAGCATTAGAAGCAAAGCAAAGAGCAGAAGAAGCAATGGAAAATGCTGACACTGATCAAGACATTTCTTCGACACAGGCTGCGTTAGCTGAATCGATGGCTCAACTACAAATGATTTCGAAGATGAGAAGTAAAAAGCTTTAAAGACAAATGTCTTTAAAGTTGACAATCTTATTGTTAACGATCTGAACGCCTTCTTCTTGAAGGCGTTTTTGTTTTAAGTGTGATCCAAAGGCATAACTGCCCAGCTCACCATTAGACTTAACCACTCGATGGCAAGGTGTTTTAGGTGCGTCAGGGTTTTTATTCATAGCTGTGCCCACTGCCCTATAAGCTTTAGGGTGTTTCATAAGTTTGGCCAAGTTACCATAGGTGGTCACAGAACCCGCAGGGACGTGGCGTTTAAGTGTGTCGTAGCAGAGTTTTTGAAACGCAGTCATACCAAGTAAGTACGCATGATTGAATCGTAGTTATTCTGTGCTTTTAAGATAAAATCACAGACTTCTCTAACAGCGCCATGTCCGCCACGCTTTTTTGTGACCAAGCAGGCATTATCTTTAACTAAGTCATGAGCATTGGCAACTGCAATCGGCAAGCCGATATTGCGCATGACAGGTAGATCAATGACATCATCACCTACGTAAGCCACTTGTTCAGCTTTGAGAGAGAGTTTTTCTAACAGCTCATTAAAGGCAATCAGCTTATCGCTTTGGCCTTGATAGAAGTGTTCAATGCCTAGATTTTTCATGCGATGAGCCACATTTGGCGTATCTCTCGCGCTGATTACAGCAGGCTCAACACCACTTTGCTTCAGCAGTTTAATACCCAAGCCGTCTAATGAGTTAAAGCGTTTTAGCTCGATTCCTTCATCTGAAAAATAGAGTCCGCCATCTGTGAGTACACCATCAACATCAAAAATGATCAGCTTGATGTTTTTAGCGCGAAGATAGGCTTTGTTTAATAATTTCATGATAATTTACTCCAGTCAAATGCAGGACCAGGATCTGTCTTTCTGCCTGGCGCGATCTCACTATGGCCCTTAATATCAGTAATCGGATAGTGAGATTTTAGAATCGATAATACTTGATTTAACGAGCTATATTGTGGCGTTTCGTAAGCACGACTATCTGTACCTTCTAGCTCAATGCCAATCGAGTAGTCATTACAGTTATCGACTTGATTAAAGCTTGATTGTCCAGCGTGCCAGGCGCGCTGATTAAAATCAACAAACTGGACAATACTACCATCTCGTTTGATGAGTAGATGTGCAGATACTTTAAGCGCTTTTAGAGTTTCAAAATAGGGGTGCTGCCCAGTCTTTAATTGATTGGTAAAAAAATCCTCAATATAGTCATTGTTAAACTCTCCAGGGGGTAGTGAGATATTATGAATGACGACTAAGGTAATGGCGGTATTATCGGGGCGTTGATTAAAATTGTCAGAGGGTCTTTGTGTTGCAATATCTAGTTGATGGCCTGAAATCATAACTAAGATTGTACGCGATTAAAATAGCGCCCTCTCAGCATTAACCTAGGCTTGTCTTTCTGGTCAGTAAAAGCTGAGCGTTTATGCAAGACATTGTTGCACAAAATCCCTTGGTTAGCACTCATAGTGTGAGTGAAATGATAAGGGGTGTTACTGGCTAAAAACAGGTCCAAAATTTCAACTGCCTGTCTGATTTCAGCAGAATCATAAAAGTCGATATTTTTCTTTCTTTGAGTGTAGCGCATATAAAGTTGGCCCGTCATCTCATCGGTGAAAAAAATAGGGCCAATAGAAGTTTTTCGCCTAGTTTGACCATCAACCACATGTTTCGGTATGCTCATAGCTTGAGCATGAGTGAGCGCCTTGGTCACATCTGGATTTTGTTCTCTCAAGAGTAAATAGGCCATTTGCTGATCAATCCATTGATTTTCACCGCCCGTTTGTGCTGGATTAATACAAAATAAAGAGAACGCCCGAATTCGATCTTCAGGCGTATTGTAGTAGCCATCTGTATGCCAGCCAATAGCACGATTTGTATAAGGAATAAACTCCGCTTGGTCTGTTTGCCCACTTTGAGTAATATGAGCTAAGCCCTGATCTTGAACATATAAATGCTGATCAAATGCTTTTAAGCCAAACTGCTTATTAAAGCTGACCATGCTAGATTCGTAGTTTGGCTGAGTAGGCGTGTGAAATAATGCAAAATTATTAACACGACATAAATAGGCAATTTGAGTTTTTTCAGCTGCTGATAGTTGAGCAGGATTGCCGACTTCTATTAAGCAGTTTTCAATATCAGTTTGAGCGTTGGCAAGTTTTTCATCTCGCCAAAATTTGTAGTCATCCGTTGAGGTGATGACATTAGCCATTAATACGCTTATTGATAAACCACTGTTGTGCAATTGACAAGATATTGTTAATTACCCAATAAAGAACCAGGCCTGATGGGAACCACAAGAAGAAAATGGTAAAGACGAACGGCAAGGCCATCATAATTTTGGCTTGCATTGGGTCAGGCGGCGGCGGATTTAGCTTTTGCTGTACAAACATAGAGACACCCATGATGAGTGGCAAAATGTAGAATGGATCTGGTGCAGCCAGGTCAAGTAAGTACCAAAATGGCGTTTGACGTAATTCAACCATCTCTAATAGTACCCAATATAGAGAGATGAAAACTGGAATTTGAACCAAAATTGGCAAACAGCCAGCCGCTGGATTGATTTTTTCTTTACGGTATAGCTCCATGGTCTTTTGACCCATTTTCTCTTTATCATCGCCATATGTTTCTTTTAACTTGGCCAGTCTTGGAGAGAGTTGTCTCATGCCTGCCATCGAGCGGTAGGATTTTTCACTGAGTTTGTAGAAAGCTAATTTAATCAAGATGGTGAGAATAATAATAGCATAACCCCAAGACTCAACATATTCATAAATCCAGTGCAGCACTTCTGAAAGTGGCTTGGCAACAATAAATAAAATACCGTAATCAACGGTCTTATCAAGACCTGGCGCCAAAGTATCAATACGCGCCTGCTCTTTAGGACCAATATATAAGGCGTTTTTTCCAAGTGTGGTAGTTGCGCCAGGGGCAATATTTTGAGCAGGGTTAACAATTGTTAATAAGTATTTTCCGTTATTAACTTTGGCGGAATAGTTGTGCGTGCTTTGGGCTTCAGGAATCATAGCCACAAAGAAATAATGCTGGATCATTGCCAACCAACCCCCTTTAGAAGTGGTTTCTGGCTGCTCGTTGAATTCATCAAACTCAATTTTCTCATAAACTTCTTGATCATCATATTTGGCACCACCGGTATAGGTTGGCATCATCATATTTGATTGATCTAGTGCATTACGTACTAATTGAGTGTAGCTGGTAACATCCAGTGGATTGTTTGAGTTATTGCTTACTTGGTAATCGATGTTAACCACGTAACTACCTTTGCTAAAGTGGTAGTTTTTAGTGACGACAGCGCCGTTTTCACCAACCCATGTTAATGGCACTACCAGTGTATCGCCTTGCATTTGATAGTGTGTTTGAGCTGCGCTGTATACCGAGTGATGTGTTGGCATTTGCTCACTTGGCAATAAGCCGCTTTGCGCTTGGAATAGTTCATTAGGCGTATCGCTTAGTAGCTGAAAATTGGCAATAGAGCCTAATTCAATTGGGTAATCATTGAGCCAGGCATTAGTAATAGTGCCTCCTTTGTGGCTAATTTCTAATGTTAGTAGATCAGTACTGACTGTTACAAACTCGCCGTTATGAGTGGCTTTTGTCGCTGGAACATTAGGAGTAGAGTTGCTGCGAATAGCGCTTGGCACGTTAGCATTTTTGCTAATAGAGGTGTCTACAGCACTTTCAGTTTTTGCCTGATAGATTAAGTCACCATTAGCGTCAGTCGCGTGTTGCCTATCCCACTGCTCGTTGAGTAAGAAGATGCTAAGAAGTATGGCAATAATAAGGAAAAATTTTTGATTATTCATCGAGTTTGTTTTTTAATTAAAGTTAAATTATTTTTTGGGTACTGGGTCAAAGCCGCCTTCATGCCATGGATGGCATTTACCAATACGTTTAGCAGCCAAGACAAAGCCTTTTAGCATGCCATGATCCTTGACAGAGTCATAGGCGTATTGAGAGCAGGTAGGCTGAAAACGACAATTAGAGCCAAGCAAGGGGCTAATCAACAGTTGATAAAGTTTAATCGGTATTAATAATAGATAGCGCATTATTTGCCAACTATTTTATTAAAGAGCGTTTCTAAATCCTGCGTGATAACGGCGTTGTTAGCAGGCTTCGAGTGCTTAGCCATGACCACAAATTCCCAATTTCCTAGCTGAGCTTGTTTAAGCCTAAAGGCTTCACGCGCTAATCGTTTAAAGCGATTACGTTGAACCGCTAAACGATGTACTTTTTTAGAAATAGCCAGGCCAAGTTTGGCTGGAGAATCATCCGTCTTAATAGACATAACCTGCCAATATTTTCCCCTAGTCATTTTTCCATGATTAAAAATGGATTTATAGTCGCTAGGTTTTAATACTTTAGATTGGCGAGTTAATCTAAAAGACATCTGAATGGTTTAAGCTGTTAAGCGCTTACGTCCCTTTCTTCTGCGCGCATTAACAACTGCACGGCCTGCTTTAGTACTCATTCTTGATCTGAAACCGTGCTTACGCTTACGCTTAATAACACTTGGTTGAAAGGTTCTCTTTTGCTTCATAACGGATATTGTTCAATAAAATCTTGCAATTTTACCATAACTTAATGCGCTTGGCATTAACTGTGACGAATATAGCTTGTAGATCAATATAGATGCTACAATGACCCCTATTTAAGATTTTAGACAAGGGTGCTAATGGATTTGGCTTATTGGTTGCTATTATTAAAAGCACCGCATTTGGGCATTAAGACATTTTATAAAGCGTTGCAACATTTTGAAACGCCGCAACAAGTGTTTCTTGCCACACATAGTGATAGATTCAGCACGGGTTTGTTTAAAAAACCAACACTGACTTATTTAGCATCTGCTGATGTAGCCCTTGTGCAAGCGGATCTTGATTGGATGCAAAAAGAGAATTGCCACATATTAACCTTAATTGATAAACGCTATCCGCCCCAATTAAAAACCATTGCTGATCCGCCACCGATACTATATGTCAGAGGTGATGTTGATTGTCTACAAGATCCTCAACTGGCCATTGTTGGCAGTCGAAATCCCACCACAGGTGGCGAGCAAAACGCACAACAATTTGCAGCTGATCTGGCCAAACTGGGCTTGGTGATTACCTCTGGAATGGCTAGTGGTATCGATGCACAAGCACATATCGGCGCCTTAGAACAGGGCGCTAAAACCATTGCTGTGTGTGGTACGGGGCTTGATAGAATCTATCCAGCAAAACATAAGTCTTTAGCTCACCAAATTTCTATGCAGGGCGCGCTTATATCTGAATTTTTTATTGGCACATCCCCCATGGCTAGCAACTTTCCTAGGCGCAATCGCCTTATTAGTGGGTTGAGTCTGGGCACGCTAGTGGTTGAGGCAAGCATTAAGAGCGGCACGATGATTACTGCCAAACTGGCCGCCGAGCAAGGTAAAGAAGTGTTCGCCATTCCCAGCTCAATTCACAATCCTTTGTCTGAAGGATGTCACTATTTGATTAATCAAGGTGCCAAGCTGGTTAGCTGTGTAAATGACATTGTTGAGGAGCTACCAAAGGACTCATTGAGTGATATACTGCCACAGAAAAATACTGATTCTATAAAAGAGATGGACAAAACTGGGTCTAAAGTATTAAAATGTCTCAGCTATGAACCTTTGAGCGTTGATCAGTTGGTTGAAAAAACCCAGCTCAGCCCACAGATAGTATCTCAAGAGTTACTCTTGTTAGAGTTAGCAGGTAAGCTAGAAAAAACGCAGGCACAGGGCTACGTATTAATTAAATAAAATTTATAACATGACACATAATATTCTCGACGTTCTTACTTATATGTTCGATTATCTTTTCGAAGAAGCGGAACAGAACAACGCACACGAAATTAACGACAGTGAGCTAAAAGCTCACCTATCAGATGCTGGCTTTGATGTTGCAGGTATTGATAAGGCGCTCAGCTGGTTGGAAAATATTGCTACCTTGCAAGATGGAAAAATTAAGCCGTTTGATTTAATTCATCAAACTAGCATGCGTATTTATACAGATGCCGAGCAATCAAAATTAGATGCTAAGGCGCGTGGTTTTTTACTGTTTATGGAAAATGTAGGCCAGCTAGATGCCAATCAGCGTGAAATGATTATTGAGCAAGTGATGTCACTGGGCGATGTCGGTATTGATTTGGAAGATCTGAAATGGGTAGTTATGATGGTATTGGGCAATAGTGTTGACGGCGAAATATCGGCTCAATGGCTTGAATCTATTGTGTTTCTTGATGAAAACCGTACCTTACAATAATGGCTAAGAATTTAGTTATCGTTGAGTCCCCTGCCAAGGCAAAAACGATTGAAAGATTTTTGGGCAAAGATTATGTTGTTAAGTCAAGCATTGGCCATATTCGCGATATGCCAAAAAAGAACATGGGTATCGATATTGAAAACAACTTCGAGCCGACCTATGAAGTAACCGCTGACAAAAAGAAAGTGGTTGCTGAATTACGCAAAGCGGTCAAGTCAGCGGAAAAAGTATATTTGGCAACGGATGAGGATCGCGAAGGTGAAGCCATTGCTTGGCATTTACTAGAAGCACTCAAACTTCCAAAAGATACTGCTAGAATCGTTTTTCACGAAATTACTAAAGGCGCGATTACTAGCGCGATTACCGCACCAAGAACGGTGGACTATCATTTAGTAGATGCGCAACAAGCACGTCGAATTATTGACCGTCTTGTGGGTTTTGAAATTTCGCCGGTATTGTGGCGCAAAATCTCAGGAGCACGCTCAGCGGGACGTGTACAGTCTCCGGTGATGCGTCTTGTGGTTGAAAGAGAAAGAGAAATTGCCCAGCATGCCTCAGTATCAACTTACAAAGTCAGAGCTGAGCTGGTAAATGCAAGTGGTGAAGTGGTTGATGTTAAGCTCAATAAAGATTTTGACTCTAAGATAGAAGCACTGGCTTTTGCCACCAAGTTGTTATCAGCAGAACTGAAGGTTGCCTCGATTGAGAAAAAACCTTCAAAACGCTCACCAAAAGCGCCCTTTATCACTTCAACTTTACAACAAGAAGCCTCGCAAAAATTGGGATTTTCGGTCAAGCAAACCATGACCATTGCCCAGAATCTGTATCGTGAAGGATCAATTACGTATATGAGAACAGACTCATTTACCTTATCAGAAACTGCAATTGAAGCGGCAGCTAAGGTAATTGAGCAAGAGTTTGGTGCGCAGTATCACCATACCAGACGCTTTAAGACTAAAGACTCGGGCGCACAAGAGGCGCATGAGGCAATCCGACCAACAGATCTGACCAAGCCAAGTATTTATGGGGTGGATGAGCAAACGGCCAAACTGTATAGCCTTATTTACAAGCGCACGCTTGCCTCGCAAATGAGCGATGCACAATTACAAAAAACCCAGATTAAAGTCGTGGTATCCAATGCAGATGAACAATTTGTGGCCAACGGTGAAATCCTCACGTTCCCAGGCTTTTTAAAAGTTTATGATTATCTGTCTGCTGACGACAAATTGCTACCTGATTTGAGCGAGGGCGATGCTTTAACCCTTGCTAGCTTCTCCGCAAGAGAGAGTTTTTCTCGCGCTAAGCCGCGTTATACCGAAGCCTCATTGGTTAAAAAGGTGGAAGAAATGGGTATTGGTAGACCGTCTACCTTTGCTACTATGGTTTCCACAGTTCAGGATCGTAATTATGTCAGCAAGGAAACTCGAGAGGGTTATGAACGTGAGTACGAACTGATTGAGATACAAGACAATGCAGTGGTTGAGTCAAGACCTAGTGAAACGACAGGTGTTGAAAAGAACAAACTCTTTCCAACAAATGTTGCCTATTTGCTGAATGACTTTCTGGTGAAAAACTTTAGTAATATTATTGATTACGAATTTACCGCCAAATTAGAAAGTGATTTTGACACAGTTGCGACGCAAAACGTGCCTTGGAAAAATGTGGTGAAAAACTTCTATGAGCCATTTCATGCACAAATTGAAGCAGCAGCAGATATTTCTAGAGAAGAAACACATGGTATGCGCGAGTTGGGCGAAGATCCAAAATCGGGCAAGCCGGTCAGTGTTCGATTTGGACGCTATGGTGCCTTTGCACAAATCGGCCATAAAGACGATGAAGATAAGCCTACTTTTGCCGCACTGAGAGGTACGCTTGATATTGAAACCATTACTTTGGATGAAGCATTAGAGTTATTCAATATGCCGCGTACTGTCGGTGAAACGGACGATTATGGCGTGATTAAAGCCAACTATGGTCGTTTTGGGCCTTACCTTCAATACGGTAAAAAATATGTCTCTCTAAAAGAACATATACCAGAAGAGGTAGATCTGGCAACGGCATTGGAGCTAATTGCAGCCAAGGAAAAATTTGATGCAGAGCGTATTATTAAAACCTTCGACGAGTCTGAAATTCAAGTCTTAAATGGCCGCTTTGGACCGTATATTTGGAATGGTAAAAAGCGCGGTAAAGGGCAAAAAAACATCACCATTAAAAAAGTATTTGGCGACAAAGAGCCTGTTGATTTAACCTTGGAAGAGTGTAAGAAGGCTATTTCTGGAAAGCTTAAGCCAAAAACCAAAGCACGCAAAAAAGCTGCGCCAAAAAAATCGACAGCTAAAAAAGCCACTAGTAAATCTGCTAAAAAACCGGCTAAGAAAAAGTCATAAGGCGCCATAGCCTTATTATCACACGGCCTTTTTTGACCTTGTCGGTGTAAAATGCAAAGCATTTATTGTTAAATATCAAATGTTATGTTACTAATTAGCGAAATAATGATCGGAAACCCGCAAATTGATGATTTTGAAGAGTTGGTTGTTGTGCTAAAGGCTATTTCTAAAGCATCTGACGAGCGCTTTTTCCGAATGGATGTTAAGCCTGACTATCAAAACACGCCTGAAAATTGGGAAGACCGCCTAGAAGCGGCCTTTTACTAAAGGAAAAGCCATGGGAAAATACCTAAATAAAGAGCAAATATTTGACGCAGAAGACGGCGAAGATTTGTATGCTAACGAAGAGCAGTTGGTTGCACGTCTAGAGTTTTTTGAAAAACAGCTTTCTGAGCAAACACCAGCTACGCCGGTTGAAGAGCGGATTAACACCTTGCTAGAAATTGCCCGCATTCAAGTTGAGCGTTATCAGGGAGCGGATGCTTGGGAAAAGGCGATGACAGCCTTTGATCTGGCGAAAGACAACGAGCTGTGGGAGTTGGCAACAGAAGCTTGCGATGCAATGTTTTTGTCAGAAGGTCCTGATGCATTGAAAGCACTAGGTCATGCTTTATGGTTGAGTGTTACCTTCCCAATTGATCCGGAAATTACCGTGGCCATGCTACAGCATTTAGTAGAAGAGTCGCCAAAAGGTGCTGATACTAAAGCCTACGCCGCTGCAGTAGCGCACTACATTGTTTCTATTCGTCGCGGTGCAGATGACGACTTAACATTCTTTGCCTCGCAGATGATTGCCTCAGTTGCCGATGAACATTCGCATGTAACTGACCAATCAACCTTTGATTTATGGCGTAAAACTCTGCAACTTGATAAGCCTGAGGTATTTTTGCCCAAGCTTTCTAGCGCGGTTGAACAGCTCGTTGGCGACAAATGGTGGGTCGATCGTGATACCATTAGAGCCAAGTTAGACGCTGAAGGAAAATAAATGAAAATCAAGATTTGTGGCTTTACTCAGGCTCAAAATGCACGTGATGCAGCCCTACTGGGTATTGACGCAATTGGCTTGGTTTTTTATCAAAAATCTCCACGCTATGTTGAGGTTGAGCGCGCCCTAGAAATTGTTCAGGCATTGCCGCCTTTTATTAATCGGGTGGGCTTATTTGTCAATGCCGATCCATATTTTATTGATGAGGTATTGTGCGAAGTGCCACTGGATACTTTGCAATTTCATGGTGATGAATCGCCGCTAGAATGCGCACAATATGCTATGCCGTACATTAAGGCTTTGCGGGTCAATGAACAGACCAACATCCCCCAACTCGCACAAGCGTATCAGCAGGCCAGCGGTTTGTTGTTAGATGCTTATCACCCAACGAATTACGGCGGTACGGGCGAGCGTTTTGATTGGTCATTAGCCCAAGTGGATATTGAGTTGCCAATTATTTTGGCAGGAGGTCTTAATCCTGAAACCGCTGCTCAGGCTGCGCATCAAGTTAAGCCTTATGCACTCGATGTATCCAGTGGCGTAGAAAGCGCAAAAGGCATTAAAGATATTGAAAAAATACAACAATTCATCCAACAAGCAAACTTATGAGTAATTACAACTTACCCGACGATAACGGCCATTTCGAGCAATATGGCGGCGCTTTTATGCCAGAAACACTAGTGACGGCTGTTACCGAACTTAAGGATGCTTATGAAAAGTTTAAAGATGATCCAGATTTTATAGCCGAGTTTGAGCACGATCTCAAGCATTATGTGGGGCGCTCTACGCCACTATATCATGCGCAAAATTTAAGCCAAAAACTCGGTGGCGCGCAGATTCACCTTAAACGTGAAGACTTAAACCATACCGGTGCACATAAAGTAAACAATACCATTGGCCAAGCTTTATTGGCAAAGCGTCTAGGTAAAACACGCATTATTGCCGAAACTGGTGCAGGCCAACATGGCGTTGCAACAGCGACCGTGGCAGCTAGACTAGGGCTTGAGTGTGTGGTTTATATGGGTGAGATGGATGTAGCTCGCCAGGCTTTAAATGTTTTTCGTATGAAGTTGCTTGGAGCGACAGTTATTCCAGTAACATCGGGCTCAAAAACCCTAAAAGACGCGCTTAATGAAGCTATGCGTGACTGGGTTACAAATATTGATGATACGTTTTACATTATTGGTACAGTGGCTGGTCCACACCCTTATCCAATGATGGTGCGCGATTTTCAAAGTATTATTGGCAAAGAAGCGAAAAAGCAATTTGCCGATCAAGTGGGCGGCTTGCCAGATGCATTGGTGGCTTGTGTGGGCGGCGGTTCAAATGCTATTGGCCTTTTTCATGAATTTATTGATGACAAATCGGTTGAAATATATGGTGTGGAAGCAGCAGGACACGGCCTTGAAAAAGGCCCAACTGCACACGCCGCACCTTTATGTGCAGGCAGTGTCGGCATTTTGCATGGCAATCGTACTTATTTGATGGAAGATAAAGACGGTCAAATTATTGAAGGCCACTCAATTTCTGCCGGGCTAGATTACCCCGGTGTTGGGCCTGAGCATGCATATTTGAAAGATTCAGGTCGTGCACACTATGTCGCCATTACTGATGACGAGGCACTAGATGCCTTTCACACGCTCACCAAAGTTGAAGGTATTTTGCCGGCGCTGGAGTCTTCTCACGCAGTAGCCTACGGCTTTAAACTTGCACAGACATTAACGCCCGATCAACACATTATCATCAACCTTTCAGGGCGTGGCGATAAGGACATTCATACGATTGCTGAAATTGAAGGCATCGAATTTTAAAGGGTACTTTTTTCCAAACTCTTTGTTGTCGAAATTTTCAAAAACAGTCGCTTATAATTTATAAGCTCCTGACTTTTCAAATTCCTTACGGCTTGATTTTGGAAAAAATTACCACTTTAAAATCTGGTAAAAATCCAATTTATCATTAAAATTTCGCAAATTTTGAGAATGAGTCTAGATATTGGCGTATTTTTTATGGTTTTAAGCGATTAATAGTCTATTTTTTGTTAAAAAAATGACTTTTATTACAATTATCGTCTATTTATAGCTATTTTAACCCTAAAAATCCCTATTTTTAGCATTTTTTGCTAATATAAGACCATTTGGGAAATTTCTAAAATTTTTAAGCGATTAAGGCTATTGGCTTAACATTCAGTCATACTGAGTGCTAAGCCGCCAAGAGAGGTTTCTTTGTATTTGCTGGACATATCAAGTCCTGTTTTTTTCATGGTTTCGATACAATGATCTAGCGAGATTAAATGCTCTCCACTTTCTCTCAATGCCAGAGAGGCAGCGAGATAGGCGCTAATTGCGCCAAAGCCATTGCGCTCAATACACGGAATTTGCACCAAACCCTTAACAGGATCGCAAGTTAAGCCTAGATGGTGCTCTAAGGCGATTTCTGCGGCATTTTCAATTTGTGCGCTACTGCCTTTCTTAGCAGCGCAAAGTCCAGCCGCTGTCATCGAAGAAGCCGAGCCAACCTCACCCTGACAACCTACTTCGGCGCCTGAGATAGAGCTTCGATGTTTGATTAGCCCACCAATTGCTGCGGCAGTTAATAAAAAATCATAGATTTGTTGCTGCTCAGCATTTTGATGATGCACCAAGTAATATAAAACAGCCGGAATAATTCCAGCAGCGCCGTTGGTTGGCGCTGTGACGACCATATGGCCTGAGGCATTTTCCTCATTTACCGCCATTGCATAAGTGCAGAGCCAATCGTTCACATCCGCATTATCTGGATCTTGCGTTAGCTGCTGATGTATATTTTTAGCGCGCCGAGGGGTGTTTAAACCGCCAGGCAGTATGCCCTCGCCTTGCAGGCCTTTTTCGACACAGATCTGCATAGATTGCCAAATTTTATCCAAGCCCTGTTCTAGTGATTTTTTGGAAAGGCTCTGAGTTTCGTTAGCATATTTCATTTGTGCAATCGATAAATTGCTTTGTTTTGACATGAGCAGCATAGCATCGGCTGAGTCAAATGCATAGGGGCGTTGTGCGTGAGTCTTGCTGAGCATAGGGGCTTGAAGCTGGCCAATGTTTTCCAATGTGGTGATAAATCCACCACCAATAGAAAAGTAGGTTTTTGACAATAGCACTTTTTCTGAGCTGTCCAGCCAGTCAAATACCATGCCGTTTGGATGCTGAGATAGTGAGCGCTGCTTGTCAAAAATAAGTGATTTTTCAGCGTCAAATCCCACACTAAAATCCTCTGTTAGTTCAAGCGTTTTTTGGCGTCGTAATTGATGACTTAGCTCTTCCACATCGACTTGGGATAAACTCTCAGGTAAGTAGTTATGCAGGCCCAATATAATGGCCAAATCAGTTGAATGGCCAACACCTGTATGCGCTAAAGAGTCTTTTAATGTGCAACGAATGTGGGTATTGGTTTGTGCGGGTTGCGCACGCACATGATTAATAAAGGTGTGTGCCGCTACCATGGGTCCCATGGTATGAGAGCTTGATGGTCCAATGCCGACTTTGAATAATTCTAAAACACTAATAAACATATAAAATTTTTGCTAATAAGGTTAGTCATTATGGTTTAATCATACTAGTGTACTCATACCATACTTTGCTAATTAGATTGATTATACACACGCAGATTTTATGCAATCAGCATTAAAATAAGGGGTTAAGCCAGATTATGAATTGATTGTTTTAATTAAATTCTATTGTTTCAATATGGACCACAAGGTACAATTACAGTTCAATTGTTTTTCTTGGGGAGTGAAAAAATGTGCAAAAAATCAATGACTAGTCTATTAGTAAGTTTGGCAGTTGGCTTGGGTGTTGCTTTTTCATCTGTAGTTTGGGCAAAGAACCCAAATATGGCAGTTAGTAAGAGAGACAGTAATGGCGATGGAAAAGTGAGTTTTGATGAGTGGGATAAGCCAGAATTTGTTTTTAACAAAATTGATCTTAATGGTGATGGCTACTTAACCGCACAGGAGTTTGCCAAAAAATGGGGCATTCCTATGCCTGGCGGAAGTTCACTCGGTAATAGTATTGCCGATGCAGGCTCTTTAGACGAGTCTGATACCGTTATTGCTGATGTACACATGCACCCAATGTCACAAAGCCCTATTGAACAATTAACTTGGATGAATCGTAATGGCGTGAAATGGGCCGGACTCGGTTCAATGAGTAAATTTAAGAGAGAGAATTTCTCAGCGGTGATGAAGCAGAGGTATATTGCTTTTGGTGGCCAAGGCGATATGCACAGAATTTATACCCAATATGGTCTGGCAGATATTGAAGATGAAAACAATAAAATATTTCAATCAATGATGCATGAGTTAGAACAGCAGTTTGAAAATGGTGAAATTAAAGGCGTGGGTGAAATATTTGCCAATAATAGAACCACAAATCCAAAACCCAACATGAGACGTAAGACTCGAATCGATGCACCAACTTATCGAGCGATATTGGATTTAGTAGAAAAATATGGTGGCGCCATGTCAATGCATGTTCAGTGGGATAGTGACTCTATTGAGCAACTTGGGGTTTTGGCTGATCATAATCCAAATGGCAATATCATTTGGGCACATTGTGGTAACGATGGTTCTGCTTATGAGGTGCGTAAAGTATTAAAGAGCCACTTAAATATTTATTGTGACCTTTCTGCGAGAAGCAGACCTAAATTATCAGATTGGGTAGTAAATAAAAGACCTCAGGCAGAAATCTTTACTTCGTACAACTTAAATAGTGGCTGGAGAGATTTAATTGAAGAAATGCCAGATCGCTTTATGGTCGGTACAGACACCAAGGGCGGCTCAAAGTACGATAAAAATATTAGCAATATCAGAAACGGACTTTTGGCAAATTTAAGCCAAGAAACAGCAGAAAAGGTTGCCTATAAAAATGCTCAAAAATTGTTCGACCTGCATTAAGCTTTTATTCTGAGCCACCATAGTAAGATTAACAACTGAGCAATCAGTAACGGCACAACTGAAAGCAGTACCACCTCCCAGCCGTAGTTAAAGACGAACCAGCCAGCAGAAAGTGAGGCAATAGCTTGCAGGCTGAAAATTAAAAAGTCGTTAACTGATTGGACTTTGAATTTTTCAGACTCAGTGTAAGACTGGGGCAGCAAGCTAGTACCGCCAATGAATAAGAAATTCCAGCCCAGTCCTAGCAAAATAAGCGCTATCCAGTAATTGTCTAGTGCATGACCTGAGAGGGCAATGGCGACACAAATAAAATACAGTAAAACGCCGACAATCATCATCTTGCTTAGGCCTAATAATTTAACAATCCAAGGGGTAAAGAGCGAAGGAAGGAACATGGCAATCACGTGCGACTGAATAACAAGCTTGGTATGTTCTAAAGAAAATCCATCGATTACGTGCATGCTCATCGGTGTCGCTGTCATGATGTAGCTCATCACCACATAGCCAACGGCTGCGCTAGACATGGCGACGATGAAAACGCGTTGCTTGATGATGGTGCGTAACTCTCTGCCTGAGGATGGGTGGTTTGTTGAGGTAATATGATTGGGGTGATAAAACCAAAGTAGCACAAAGGCCAGAACAAAACAAAGACTCAGTAAAGCGAAAGAACCAATAAATTGAGTGCCAAATAAATCTTGTCCTAAAATAGCAATCTCTGGCCCCAAATAGGCGGAAATCAAGCCACCAATTAATACGGCTGACGTGGCTGTCGCGCTCAAATGATGATCAACACTTTCAATCGCAGCGAATCTAAATTGGTTCATGGTTGCTGTGGTAATGCCAAATAAAAAAGTGGCTGTGCAGAATAAGTAAAAAGACTGACTATTAAGCGCCACAATGGCTAGCGCAATAATGCCCAAGGTATAAATACAAACACCTAAAAAAGTTCGACGTCTGCCAAAGATGGACATAATGCGGTTAATAGGGATGATGCCACTGGCTGTGCCAACCACTAATAAAGCGACAGGCAAGGTTGACAGACTATCCATGGGTGCTAAATTTTGGCCAATAATACCGCCTAGAAAAATCACAAAGACACTAAGTGACATGAACAGCGCAAGTCCGGCTGTGAGTAGCCAGACATTTCTAGGCAGGGTTAACATTTATTGTTTGACTGGTCTTTTCCAGCTTGGAAAAGGTCTTTGTTTTGATCTGCTTAAAGTTAGTTGATCTTCTGGCGCGCTTGAAGTGATGGTTGATCCTGCGCCGATCGTGGCATTTTTGCCAATGGTAATAGGTGCGACGAGTTGCGAGTCTGAACCAATAAAGGCGCCGTCACCAATGATGGTTTGATGTTTGTTGACGCCGTCATAGTTGCAAGTAATGACGCCTGCACCAATATTAACGTCTTTGCCAACCGTGCTGTCGCCCACATAGCTAAGGTGTGATACTTTTGAGCCTTTGCCGATGGTTGATTTCTTAACTTCCACAAAATTACCGATTTTGGCATTTTCACCAATATTAGCTTGTGGACGAATGCGTGCAAATGGGCCGATCGAAGCGCCATTGCCAATCACTGCATCCTCGATCACTGAATTTGCTAATATTGTTACATTATCACCGATTTTAGCGTTTTTTATACAGCAATTCGGCGCAATTGTTGTATTATTTCCCAGTGTTACCACGCCTTCAATGAGGGTGTTAAAGTCAATTTCGCAGTCTTTTCCAAAGCTTAAGTTGCCACGACAATCAAAGCGCAAAGGGTCTTTTAAGCTTAAGCCAAGTTGCATGTATTTAACGCCTTGTTGTTGTTGATAGATGCGTTCGAGTTCGGCGAGTTGAGTTTTGTCATTGACGCCAGCCACCTCAAACTCGTCAGTGGTAATAACCGAGGCAATGGTTTTGCCATCATTAACGGCAGATTCTATAATATCTGTTAGGTAGAGCTCACCTTGGGCATTGTTTGTATCTAGATTATTTAAATATTTTTTAAGCAGTGTTGTTTCAACGGCCATGATGCCAGTATTAACTTCACAGACTTTGAGCTGTTCAGCGCTTGCATCTTTTTGTTCGACAATGGCTTGAATGATGTTGTTATTGCGAATGATGCGACCGTATCCTGTTGGATTTTCTAAAATCACGGACAAAAGCGCAACACCCGATGTCTTGCAGGTGTCAATCAGCTGCTCTAGTGTTGCGTGTTGAATAAGCGGCACATCGCCATATAAGATGAGCGATATTGAATCATCTTCAATATGGGGTGTTGCTTGTTGCACCGCATGTCCTGTGCCCAATTGCTGCTTTTGCTCAACCCAATTAATATGACCATCATTAATAGTTTGCTGAACTTGTGCGCCGCCAAATCCATACACCACATGGATTTTCTGGCTGATTAACCTAGCTTGTTTGAGTACATGTCCTAAGAGTGTGTTGTCCGCCAAAGTTTGTAAGACTTTAGGCTTGGATGAGTTCATGCGCGTGCCTTTGCCCGCTGCTAGAATAATGGCGTGAATATTGGTCATTTAAAAGTCTTCAACAATTGGATTTTGGTCAAGGTAGCTTTCGGTAATACCCGGCACAATAAAGCTAATGGTGGCGATAACTTGCCCGTCTTTACGTCCAACACTGTAAGTAGCAGCGCGCATTTGTAGAGGGGCGTTTTTAAAAATATCAGCAAAATTATGAGATTTTCTAGATTGTGCTACAAATTCTTCTTTGCTGATAAAAGTGTACTTAATGTTATGATTTTGATACGCCTCATTCTCAAAATCAGCAATCATTTGGGTGAATTCATCTTTATTAAAAGTGTTGGCACTGACCTCGAGGATGTCGAATTTTTCTTGCCCATCTTCAATTAAGACCAAGTCGAATTGGGTTTTAAGCACATGGAACATTTTTTTAACTTTACTAACATCTGTGAGCGGCAGCATCAGTACGATAGAAACCAGGCGATCATTTAGAAAGCGAAAGGCCAGTTCTGCTTCTTCGCCCGCTAAAGAATGGTTTTTTAAGCATAGGGTGCCTTGTTCGTACCTGGCAGAGCAGTCTTCTAATGGATGGGCTTTTTGTAAAAAAACTTTAGGCATGCCTACCACATACTGTTTGTAGAGTCGAATTTGCTCGCCTGCCATACTAGAGGCGCTAAGGGCGGTAAATAGAATTAATAATAGGATGCGTTTCATACAGAAAAAATCGTTTTAACTTGGCTCATATTGTAAACGCATAAGCCTTTAAATACAATAAAATTGCGTCCTATGAGTAACACGTGTTTTCATTGTGGATTGGAAGTCACTAGCCATAACCGCATTCAGGCAAATATTGAGCAGGCGCCCCAAGATTTTTGTTGTGCTGGGTGCGCCAGTGTGTGTCAAATAATTCATCAAAGTGGCTTGGGTGCGTTTTATGCTCAGCAAACTAGTTCGATGTTACCTGCGGTGACACTCGAGTACCCGCTTGAGTTTTATGATGCGCCAGCTTTTCAACAGTCTTTTTTAGAATCTGCCCCCGAGGGTGAAAAAATCATCACTTTAATTAGCGACACGATCCATTGTGCAGCGTGTGTATGGCTGATTGAAAAAGCCCTTAATGCTTTGACAGGTGTGAACTGGGTGCGCGCTAATTTAACCGACAAACGCATTCGATTGAGCTGGAATGAAAACGATATTCAATTGTCTCAGATTATGCAACGTTTGGCAGATTTGGGTTATAGCGCTATGCCATTTGAGCAAAATATAGCGGAACAAATCGCCAATAGATCGAACAAAGTCATGCTGTATAAGATTGGATTTGCCGCCTTTACCATGATGAATTTATTGTGGATTTCTATTGCTCTATATACTGGCGCTAGCGAGGGCAAGTATCATCAATATTTTCAGTGGTTAGGGTTTGCTCTGGCTACGCCTACGCTGTTTTATTCAGGCTCTGGATTTTTAAAAAGTGCTTATACTGGGCTTAGAAATGGCCTGATGAATATGGATGTGCCGATTAGTATTGGCGCATTGACGACGTATTTTTACTCAGTCTATGTACTGCTCGGCTTCTCTGTTAAAGGTGAGGTGTATTTTGATACGGTGGTGAATTTTATCTTCGTCATTTTGATTGGACGCTACCTAGAAAGTTCAGCCAAAAAATCTTCTATTTCAGCGTCTAGCTCACTGCAACAATTACAGCCAAAAGTCGCGTTAGTGATTAAAGATAAAGACGAAATTATCACCCCAATTGCTGCGATTAATATTAATGATCGAGTACTGATTAGACCGGGTGAGCGCATCCCGGTTGATGGCTATGTACGCTCAGGCACGAGTGATACGGATGAGTCGCTACTCAGTGGTGAATCTAGACCGGTGGCAAAAGAGGCGGGCGATGAGGTGTTTGCCGGTTCGGTCAATGGCCAAGGCGCTTTAGAAATTGTGGTGAGCCAAACACTCAAACAATCTGTGCTGGGCAAGATTGTGAGTTTGGTTGAAAACACTCAGCATAATAAAAGCGCTGTGGTTTGTAGTATTGATCGAATTATTCCGTATTTTGTTGGCGTGACTATATTTCTCGCGCTGGCCACTTTTGTTTATTGGTATCCAGAAGACTTTGATTTGGCTTTATTAAGTGCGACCAGCGTGCTGATTATTACCTGCCCTTGTGCTTTTGGATTAGCCACGCCAATGAGTATTGCGGTGGCGAGTGGTGCGGCCATTAAAGAAAAAATGCTGATTAAAAATAGCGATACACTAGAGGTGCTAAATCAGGTTGATTGGGTTGTTTTTGACAAAACTGGGACACTAACGTTGGGCGAGTTTAAGGTTGAACAAGTTGTCTGCTCTCCCGCTCAACAACAGACTAAAAAATCTGATTTAATGCAAATTATGGCCAGCATTGAAAAGTATTCAGAGCATCCTTTAGCGCAAGCCATCGTTGTTGAAAACCAACAGGTATTGTTAACAACGAACGACTTTCAATCCACGCCGGGCCAAGGTGTTAGTGCTAGTATTGATGGAATTGCTTATAAAATCGGCAAGTTGTCATTTGTGAACAGTGGCCAACAGGTGGACGCTGACATGCTAAAAAAATCTCAACAAATTGAGTTGCAAGGCTCTAGCTGTATTTGGTGTGTGAATCAAGATCAGGTGCTGGGGTTTGTGGCGTTATCTGACCAGATTAAGCCAGATGCTAAAGCTACGATTGCTCAACTGCTAGCCACCGGAAAAAAAGTGAGTATTCTGAGTGGCGATAGCCAAGCAGTGACACAAAAAGTGGCTGATTATTTAGGGATTAAGCATGTGGTGGCGCAAGCCTTACCCGAGGATAAGGCAAATTATATTAAGCAATTACAGCAACACCATCGAGTATTGATGATTGGTGACGGGGTGAATGATGCGCCGGCGTTAGTGCAGGCTGATACCAGTATGGCAATCGGCTCAGGTAGTGATGTCTCAGTGAATCATGCTGACGTGGTGTTATTAAAATCAACTTTATCGCCAATTTTAGCCATGATTGCCCTAGCGCAACGCACCAGTCTAACCATTAAACAAAACATTACTTTTGCTTTATTATATAATGCACTAATGGTGCCATTGGCAATGATGGCCAAGGTTACACCGCTGTTTGCAGCTATTGCAATGCCAATTAGTTCACTCATCGTGATTGGTAATGCAGCGCGCCTTCGAAAGAAATAACAACAAACTGATAAAAAATAAAGCGCTATAGATGCAAATAGTATATAATTCGCTCTCTTTTGAGATTTAAACTTACATACAAACATGAAAACAGATATTCATCCTAATTACGACACCGTTAAAGTAGTTTGCTCATGCGGTAACACATTCGATACTCGCTCAACGGTAGGCAAAGAAGAATTACACTTAGATGTGTGTTCAAGCTGTCATCCTTTTTACACAGGTAAGCAAAAAATTATGGACAGTGCTGGTCGTGTCGAGAAGTTTAAATCACGTTTTGGTGCGTTCAAGCGATAATCCTAACAGATTTAGACAAAAAGCCACATTTATGTGGCTTTTTTTATGCCCGATTGAATAGGATGTAAAGCTAAATATCGTTATAATTATGGCATTCAATTTTTATCCTTAATTCTATGTCATTTGATTATATAAACGCCTTATTAAAGAAGCCTACAACACGCACGCCGATTTGGGTTATGCGTCAAGCAGGGCGCTATTTGCCTGAGTATCGAGCAACGCGTAAACAAGCGGGCGATTTTATGAGTCTGTGCAAGAATCCAGAGCTTGCCTGTGAAGTAACGATGCAGCCGATTGATCGTTTTGATTTGGATGCTGCTATTTTATTTTCAGATATTCTTACTATTCCTGATGCTATGGGATTAGGACTATATTTTAGTGAGGGTGAAGGGCCAAAATTCGAACGACCAATTCGAACTTTGGCGGATATTGAGGCTATTCCTGCAGAAGTTAATAACGATTTGACTTATGTATTTGACGGTGTTTCTACTATTAAGTCTGCCTTGGGTACGCGCGCGCCACTTATTGGCTTTAGTGGCAGTCCTTGGACTTTGGCCACTTATATGATTGAAGGCGGTAGTAGTAAGACTTTTGCCAAGATTAAGGCCATGCTTTTTAATGAGCCGCAAATGCTGCATTTATTGCTGGATAAACTTGCCAACAGTGTGATTGCTTATCTAGATCAGCAAGTACAAAGTGGTGCTGATAGCCTAATGGTGTTCGACACTTGGGGCGGGGTTTTATCCAAACAAAATTATCTGGACTTTTCGCTGGGTTATATGCAAAAAATTGTCAGCGGTGTTAAAGCCAAGCATCCTAATACGCCAATCACTTTGTTTAGTAAAAATGGCGGCAAGCATTTAGGCGAAATTTCAGCAACAGGTTGTGATGGTGTTGGCATTGACTGGACAGTGGAATTGGGTGATGTTGAGCGCCAAATTGGCGATAAAGTGGCTATTCAGGGTAATTTAGACCCGGCTGTTATGTACGCAACACCTGAGATTATCAGAGTAGAAGTGAAAAAAGTGTTAGACCAGTTTAAGGGTGATACCGGTCATATTTTTAATCTAGGTCACGGCATTACCCCAGATGTTGATCCAGAAAATATGAAAGTTCTCGTTGACGCTGTGCACGAGTTTAGTGCCAAATAATCATGTCAAGATTAGCCTCAGTATTTGCCAATCTACCTCAAGGTCATAAAGCTTTTATTCCTTTTATTACTGCGGGTGATAGTGGCTTAGACAATACCTATGAGCTAATGCTGACTTTGGTAGCCAACGGCGCTAATGTTATTGAACTGGGTGTGCCGTTTTCTGATCCTATGGCAGACGGGCCGATGATTGCCAAATCGCATGAACGTGCGGTTGCAGCGGGGGTTAGTTTAAGAGATGTACTGGCGTTGGTTAAAAAATTTAGAGCCGTTGATAACACCACAGCGGTGGTGTTGATGGGCTATCTTAACCCAATTGAAGTTTACGCTGCGCAAAGTAACGCAGAAAAAAGCGGCTATCAGGCATTTGCTATGGATGCCAGCGCAAGTGGTGTGGACGGCGTGTTGGTGGTGGACATGCCGCCGGAAGAAGCGCATGATCTTAAGCAAAGTTTAGATGCGACAGGTGTTGATTTTATTTTCTTGGTAGCGCCAACCACAACCGATGCACGCATTGAGTTTTTAGCAACAATCGCCTCTGGTTTTGTGTATTTTGTATCGCTCAAAGGGGTGACAGGCGCTGGACATTTGGATATTGACGCGGTTAAAAATAACCTCTCTAGAATTAGACAATATATTGATTTACCTGTGGGCGTAGGCTTTGGTATTAAGGATGCGAAAACGGCCAAAGCTATTTCTGAAAATGCTGACGCGGTGATTGTTGGATCATCATTGGTTGCATTTGTTGAACAATATGCAGACGATAAGGCTAAAATGTTAGAAAGTGTTGGAAATTTAGCAAATGAAATTTCCTCCGCCATTAAATAATTAGAACAAGGATTTAGACATGAGCTGGCTAGAAAAAATCTTACCCTCAATCACTAATGTTGTTAAAAAGAATATTCCAGAAGGTTTGTGGAGTAAGTGTCCAAAATGTGAGGCAACGCTTTATGTTGAAGAGCTAAAAGAAGCGACTTATGTTTGTCCAAAATGTGACTACCATATGCGCATTTCAGCTCGAGTTCGACTTGAGAGTTTTTTGGATAAAGAAGCTCAAGAAGAAATCGCGCCTAATTTAGTTGCTACTGATCCACTAAAGTTTAAAGATCAGAAAAAATACAAAGATCGTTACCTGCAAGCACAAAAGGCCACCAATGAAAAAGACGCTTTAGTGGTTAAAAAAGGCACTTTAAACGGCCTACCTGTTGTTGTCGCTGCCTTTGAGTTTAAGTTTATGGGTGGCTCAATGGGCTCTGTTGTGGGCGAGAAGTTTGTGCGCGCTGCTCAAGAAAGTATTAAAACCAAAGCGCCTCTGATTTGTTTTTCTGCCTCTGGTGGCGCACGCATGCAAGAGGGCTTATTCTCTCTGATGCAAATGAGCAAAACTTCTTTGATGGTTAAGCTGTTAAATGACCAAAAAATACCCTTTATTTCCATCTTAACTGACCCAACTATGGGCGGTGTTTCAGCCAGTTTTGCGATGTTGGGCGATGTTCATATTGCCGAGCCAAATGCTTTAATTGGTTTTGCCGGCCCTAGAGTGGTGGAGCAAACTGTGCGCGAAGAGCTTCCTGAGGGTTTTCAGCGCAGTGAATTTTTATTAGAAAAAGGCGCCATTGATCTCATTGTTCATCGCCACGAATTACGCCAACAAGTGCACACTCTATTAAGCGCCATGACGTTTAATAATGGCTAATTACACCATTCATTACAAGCTCAGCCATGCAAATGGCGCTTTGGTTGATGAGGCTTGGGATGAGCCTTTAGTATTTGAGGTGGGTGATGGCCAGCTTGATCCTTGTTTAGAAAAATGCGTACTTGATGCCAAATTGGGCGAATTGCAAACTTTTTTGCTTGGTGCTTCTGAAGCGTTTGGTGAGCGTTATGATGAAGCTTTCCAGTTTATGTCGCGTGATGATTTCCCATCAGATTTTAATTTTGAGCTAGATGCAGCAGTTGAGTTTCAAACACCTGCTGGCGATGCTTATGTTGGCTGTATTGATCAGATTGAAGATGGGCAAGTGCGAGTCAATTTTAATCATCCACTTGCAGGCGCTGATGTGTCGTTCCAGGTCAAAATTCTTGATATAGCCTCGTGAAAATCCTGTTAGCCAATCCTCGTGGATTTTGCGCGGGCGTGGATCGCGCTATTGAAATCGTGGAACGAGCATTGAGTTTGCATGGCAAGCCGGTATATGTGCGCAACGAAGTTGTGCATAATAAATTCGTAGTTAATGATCTTAAAGCCAAGGGTGCTATTTTTGTCAAAGAAATCAGCGAAGTGCCTGAACAACAGGTGGTTATTTTTAGTGCGCATGGTGTTTCTCAGACGGTACGCATGCAAGCCCAGAATATTGAGGCAACTATTTATGACGCCACTTGCCCTCTAGTCACTAAGGTGCACAAAGAGGTAGCGCGCAAACAAAAACAAAAGCATCAAGTTATCTTAATTGGCCATAAAGGCCACCCTGAAGTGGAGGGGACTTTAGGGCAATCAGGCGCAGGCCAGCAAGTGGCTTTGGTGGAAAACACAGTTGATATCGATCAATTAACGATTGCAAAAAATAGCGATATTTCTTATACGACGCAAACCACTTTATCGGTGGATGATACCCAGCATATTGTTGACCATCTAAAGGGTAAATTCCCCCATATTCGTGCCCCTAAGAAGGATGATATTTGCTATGCAACGCAAAACAGGCAAGATGCGGTTAAATCCTTAATGCGTTCGGCTGATGTCTTGTTGGTATTGGGGTCGAGCAATTCTTCTAATTCAAATCGATTGCGCGAGATTGCCGATAAAATGAACATCCCTGCTTATCTGATCGATGGGGCAAACGAAATTGAAAAAGATTGGATAAAAAATGCCAATGTTGTAGGGGTAACAGCAGGCGCTTCAGCGCCAGAGGTGTTAGTGCAAGAAGTGGTTAACTATTTATACGATCACGGTGCAGATGAATTACAAGAAGTTAGTGGCGCACAAGAAAACGTACACTTTCCAGTGCCAGAAGCACTAAGATAAAAAATAATAGGTTAAATCCTACTGAGAAATAAAAAAAAGGAAATAAAAACATGGAAAAAACAGCACTTATTTGTGGGTCATACGCCTTTGATTCAATTATGGTCTTTCACGATCAATTTAAAAATCATATTCTGCCGGATAAGGTGCATATGCTGAACGTCTCGTTTTTAGTGCCTACCATGCGCAAAGAGTTTGGTGGTTGTGGTGGCAATATTGCCTACAACTTACATTTACTCGGTGCTAATTCTATCCCTATGGCAACGGTGGGTGAAGATTTCACCCCTTATATGAATTGGATGGAAAAACACCATATGAACACCACACACATGAAAGTGATTGAGGGTAGTTATACTGGCCAAGCTTTTATCACCACAGATATGGATGATAATCAAATCACCGCCTTTCACCCAGGTGCCATGAGTAATTCGCATGAGAATAAAGTCGGTGATGTGAGTGTAGCAGATATTGGTATTGTTTCTCCAGATGGACGTGACGGTATGATCGAACATGCCCAGCAATTTGTAGATGCTCAGGTGCCTTTTATTTTTGATCCAGGCCAAGGCATGCCAATGTTCTCCGGCGAAGAACTGATTAAATTTATTGAACAAGCAACTTATGTGGCCGTTAATGATTATGAATCGCAGATGTTGCAAGATAAAACCGGGTTTAGTTTGGGCGCTATTGCTGAGAAAGTAGAAGCTTTAATTATCACTAAAGGTAGCCAAGGTAGTGAAATTCACGCCAATAATGAGCTGACACAAATCGCACCTGCTAAAGCGGCCGCTACTCAAGATCCAACAGGCTGTGGCGATGCCTATCGAGCTGGCTTGTTATACGGCATCATGAATGAGCTAAGCTGGAAAGCCACGGGACAATTAGCAGGGCTTTTGGGCGCGATCAAGGTTGCACACCTTGGTACTCAAAATCACACTTTTACCTTAGCAGATATCGAGAAACTTTACCAGGATAATTATGGCGAAGTACTGCTACCATGAGATATTTAGCCAGTTTTATTAACATAGTAAAATAATAGGTTATACGAGAAGAATAATAGGTTATAATACACTTGGTTATTAGATTATTAGATCCTTTGAGGAGAGGTGAGAGAAAATGAAAGCATTAGAAAAATTATTTGAATTAAGACGTTCACTAGATACTTACGAGCGTGAAATGGGTTTTGACAAATTGTCAGAAGTAGAAAAATCTGTACTAGAGTTTGTGATGCATTCTAAGGATGCCAACATCACTAGAATTACAAAAGATGCATACTTTTTTAAGTATTCACTCTCTACAATCAAGAGAGCTGTAGGCGTTTTACTGAGTGAAAATATTATCATTGCGACGCAATCTAGTCTTGATAAGCGCGCAATGATCCTAACTTACAATAAGTAATCTACACTTCTTTGGTGAGAGTGCCTTCCCCAAAATTTTAAAATAGGCGATAAACGGGTATTATTCTCACCATGACTGAAAAACTTCAAAACTACCTTATTGAAAACTTCATAGCCTTTATGATTGTTTTTTCAATGGCGTATGTGATGACGTGGGTTGGTACTGGTACGTTTGAAGACGGTGGTGAAATTGTATTGAGTCATTATTTGTATTTGCCACTCGGTGCAAAAATACTCATGTATTTGCTATTTGGCTATCGTGTCTTTCCAGGTGTTATTGCCGCTTGTTTGGTTGGTGGCGTTGTTTTAATGAACTCTTGGAATGGCCACTTCTTTATTGGCATGCTCTCTGCTTGTGCGGGTGCAATTGCTCCAATTGTGGCTATGTGCATCATGAAGCAAACCCGAGTGAGTAATTTTTCCAATTTAGCTCGGGTTGATTTCCGGCATGTGTTGTTCTTAATTGTATTTACATCAGTGATCAGCGCCTTATTAAAGTTTTTTGTCTACACACAAGATCTCACTCTTAATATTAATGCCGTGACCTTTATCACCCATTATATTACGGGTGATGTTCTGGGTGGTCTGGTGGTTATTTACTTGACTCTACATGTTATAGTACCAATACTTAAAGGGTTTTTTCCACAAAAATCAATCTAATTTTCTAGTATAATTTGAGCCTAATAATCAGTGGACTCTTTTCGTGTTAATTGTTAAACATAATATAGTTGCTTTTGTCTTGGTACTAATCTCTTTATTGATAATAGAGCGCACAACTCATATTGAAATTTCTATTGGAAACTTACTATACCTTCCAGTAGGTGCAGCTATCTTTTCTTATCTTCTATTTGGTTTTGGTGTACTACCGGGTATTGCTATTGCCAATACTCTGATAGGCTATTTCATCTGGGATAACTGGTTTGGTATTGGATTAACTGGATTTTATGCTCATGCAATGGTAGGATCTTTAGCGCCAATTGCTGCGATTCTGATGATGAGATATTTTAAATTAGCAGAATTTTATAACGGCACAAAGATAAATTTTAGGCATGTAATATTCCTCGTAATTTTGACAGCAATGATCAATGCCTTGGTAAAGTTTTTTATCTTTATGGGTGCTATTCCTGAGTTTCATGCCCCGGCGCAATTTATCTTAATCCATTTTGTAAGCAATACTCTAGGAGGGTTGGTCTTTATCTATGGAGCCAGTCAGCTATCAGATTTCTTAGCTAAGCGATAAAATTTATACATGCTTACAATTAGATTTTTATACCTTTTTAATACGATTTAAGCTAATTTAGCTTTTTTAGCAAATTTTCTACTAACTCGATACGTCTGATGTCTTCAGGCATCGATTCTTTAACAATTAACTGATTTTGACCCTTTAATTGATAGTTTTTAGGCTGTTTTTGGATTAATTGGATGATTTTTATTGGTTCAATGGTGTTTTTAGGCCCAAAAGTGATGATGGCTTTGTCATCATAAAGGCTAATTTCATCAATTCCGATTTTTTCGCAAAAAAGTTTCAGTCGGGTGTTGGCAAATAAGTGCTTGGTAGAGTCTGGCAAAAGGCCAAAGCGGTCAATCATTTCAATTTGTAATTCTTTTAAGTCGTTATTGGTATTACAACTGGCAATGCGCTTGTATAAGACTAAGCGTTCATGCACATCTTCCAAATAGTTTTGCGGAATGATGGATGGCAGGCCACAATCAATTTGAATTTCATGGTTGATAGGGTCATCTAAATTGATTTTACGCCCAGCACGCATTGCATCAATGGTGCGTTTGAGTAGGTCATGATACAAATTAAACCCAATTTCGCTAATCTTTCCGGATTGATTGTCACCGAGCAAATCGCCCGCACCCCTGATCTCCAAATCATGATTGGCCAACATAAAGCCTGCACCTAATTCCTCTAGAGATTCAATTGCATCTAGGCGTTTTTTTGCATCTTTAGACAGTGATTGATGGGATTTAATAATCAGATAAGCGTAGGCTCGATGATGTGACCGACCAACACGACCACGCAACTGATGTAGTTGTGCCAAGCCAAAATTTTGTGCATTATTAATAATAATGGTGTTGGCGTTAGGAATATCAATGCCAGTTTCAATAATGGTGGTACAAACCAAAATTTGAAAACGTGCATGATAAAAGTCACTCATGATGTGCTCAAGTTCGCGGGTTGGCATTTGCCCATGGGCAATGCGCACAGCCACATTTGGCATAAGCTCTTTAAGGCTTTCAGCCAAATTATCGATAGAATCAATATCATTATGTAAAACAAAAATTTGTCCGCCACGATGCAACTCTCGATTACAAGCCTCTTTGATATTATTATCTTGCCACTCTTGCACAAAGGTTTGAATGGCGCTTCGTTTTGCTGGCGGCGTGGCAATAATTGACAATTCTCGCAATGAGCCTAGTGCCATGTTGAGTGTGCGCGGAATTGGCGTGGCAGTCATGGTTAGAATGTCACTTTGGCCACGCATTTTTTTCAACGCCTCTTTTTGCTTAACACCAAACCGGTGTTCTTCATCGATAATGACTAGACCGAGATTTTTATACTTAATACTACCCTGAATGATTTTATGAGTGCCGATTACAATGTCAATTTTGCCAACATTAAGCTTTTCAATAATAATTTTTTGCTCTTTGGGTGTTTGGAATCTAGATAGGGCGGCAATTTCAACTGGATAATCGGCAAAGCGATCAACAAATGATTGATGGTGTTGATTGGCCAACAAGGTAGTCGGCACTAAAATAGCGACCTGCTTGCCAGCCTCTACGGCTAAAAACGCAGCCCTCATAGCAATTTCTGTTTTACCAAAGCCTACATCGCCACACACTAAACGGTCCATAGGCTTATGCGAGCGCATATCGGCTAACACTTCCCCCATGGTTTTGAGCTGATCAGGAGTTTCTTCAAAAGGAAAACTGGCTACAAAAGATGAATAGGCATCGTTAGGTTCAGGAAATGCAAAGCCAGTTTGTGATTCACGTTTGGCATATATTTCTAAGAGCTCAGCGGCCACGTCGTGCAGAGCTTCACCCGCTTTTTTCTTGGCCTTGCTCCATTGTGGCGTGCCCAATTTATGCAAGGGCGCGCTGTCAGGTGATGCGCCAGAATATCGAGAAATTAAATTAAGCGAGGTCATTGGCACCATAAGTTTGGCGCCACCGGCATATTCTAGCTGCAAGAAGTCTTGGGATTGGCCATCATAGGTTTGAGTTTTTAGCCCCAAATAGCGACCAATTCCATAGTTTTCATGAACAATAGGATCGCCCTGTTTTATCTCAACTAGGCTTTTAATGGCTTCATCGAAGTCTTTATGCTTGGCTCTGCGTCTGCGCTGCTGTTGCACAACTTCTTGGCCAAATAAATTTTCCTCAGTAACAATAGCGATATCGTCACTGAGTAGCCCTTGGGATAGGGTTTGGTTGGTGATACAAAGGGGCTGGTTTGCTGTTAAAAACTGTTGCCAATCAGTGATAGATTTGGCCGCCAAGCTATGATTGGCTAACAATTCCTCTAGAATAGTTTGCCTACCTTGCGATTGACAGACAATCAGAACTCGACAAGTAGACTTGCCAATAAATCCGGACAATTTAGCCAAGGGATTTTTATTTTGAGGATCAATACGTAAAGGCGGCAACAACCTTGATTTGAAGTTAACATGCCCGACTTTATCCGCCAATTTTGAAGGCGAAATAATCAGCTGTGATTGTTGCTTGATGGCTGAGAATAGTTGGTCCTTATTTAAAAAAACCTGATTAAGCTCAAGTGGTGGGCGTTCAAGATCTTGCTGAGCGTGTTCAAAGCGTGACTGAAGCTCTTGATAAGTGTGATCAACTAGCGTACTAAAACCAGCAGAAGTGGCAACCGTGATGTTATTAGGCAGGTAGTCAAATAGCGTATTAGTCGATTTGAAAAATAATGGCAAGTAAAACTCAATGCCACCTGGCAATCGTCCTTCGCTGATCTCGTTATAAATGAAGCCTTGCTTGGCAAAGGTTTGATCGTAATTGTGTTTGAATAGTTCTATGCTGGCATTGTCAGTGGCAAATTCACGTGCAGGTAATAACGCAATTTGTTCAACTTGTGATTCACTACGCTGAGTCGATGTATCGAAGGTGCGAATACTTTCAATCTCTTCATCGAATAAATCTAGTCGGTACGGTGCCTTAGCACCCATTGGGTATAAGTCAATCAACGATCCTCGAATGTTAAATTCGCCATGTTCCATGACTGTCGTTACCCGATTGTAGCCAATTTTAAGTAGTTTTTCACTAAAACTATTTGGCTCTATTGTGTCGCCCACATCAAGATTAAAGCTGTATTGCTCGCTAAATTCAATTGGGCAAAGTCGTGAACATAGCGTTTCCAAGGTGGTGATAACAATCCCTTGTTTGAGCGATTTAAGCTTAGATAAAGTTTTTAAGCGATTGGACGTGATATCAGGATGAGGTGAAAATTGATCATAAGCCAATACCTCCCAATGATCAAAGGACAGGACATCTAAGTCATGAGCATAAAAATTGAGTGAATGATAAAGACTGTCTAAATGAGTAATGTCATTAGCAATGAGCAGTATAACTTGCGGGTTTTGTTGAACGTGTTCGATTAATGCCAATGCATCAGCGCTGCCATACAAAGAGCCCCAATAAGTTTTTTTACCCGAAGCTAAGGTGCTAACCTTGTCAGGATGCAAATAAGCCATGCGTCAAGCTTCAGCTTTTAGAACGTCAACGCCTTCATTACCTAACAGCTGAATAAGTTGAATTAAGGGCAAGCCAATCAAGGTGTTAGGATCTTTGCCATCAAGCTCGCTAAATAAACTAATGCCTAAGCCTTCTGATTTAAAACTTCCAGCACAATTATAAGGCTGTTCTTTTTTAAGATAATAATCAATTTGTTCAAAATTTAACTGCCTAAAGACCACTTTAAATGTTTCAACAATTGTTTGCATATTGTTGGTATTTGTATTTAAAAGACACAAACTGGTAATAAATGTAACAGTTTTTCCAGAGCACTCACTGAGTTGTTTGACAGCATTCTCATGCGTATGTGGTTTGCCTAATACTTGATCATTCGCACCTTGCCCGTCTTGCAATGTGGCTACTTGATCTGAGGCGACAATCAGCCCTTGATGAAACTTTGCTACCTCTTTCGCCTTATCTTGTGCCAAACGAAACACTAACTGTTCAGGTGTTTCTCCTGAATTTCTTGATTCATCAATGTCAGGCGAGTGTGTTACAAAGCTTAAACCGAGTTTGCTTAGTAGTTCTTTTCGAAAGGGGGATGAAGAAGCAAGAATTAATGACACGAGTGCTATGGGTGTTTGTAAAATAGAAGTCATTTTACGTTATTTAGGGCTTTTTCATGCGCTTATCCATCATCGTTGCTATGGACAACAACCAACTCATTGGTAAAGATAATGCCCTGCCTTGGCATTTGCCGGCTGATTTGGGCTATTTTAAAAAAACCACCACGGGCAAAACGGTGTTAATGGGCAGAAAGACTTATGAGTCTATTGGTAGGCCATTACCCAATCGTCGCAATGTAATCATCAGCCGCAATGAGAACTTTTTGGCCGAAGGTTGTGAGGTGGTCGGAAGTATTGATCAAGCACTTGAACTGGCTAAGGGCGATGAGGAAGTTATGGTGATGGGTGGCGCTTCTTTTTATGAGCAAATGCTGCCAAATGTTGATCGCTTATATATTACTCAAATTGAAGGTGAGTATGAGGGCGATGCGCATTTTCCAGATTTTGATTATGCTGATTTCTCAGAGAGTTTCAGAGAATCACATCAACCGGATGAAAAAAATAAACACACTTATCACTTTACCATTTTGGATAGAAAATAACCATGTTTAAATTAATTACATTACTATTGACTACTTTATTATTATCAAGTTGCGTGCTAACCAAAGTTGTTACTGTGCCAATGCGCGTGGGTGGCGCGGTCATTTCAATTGTACCGGTAGTGGGCGATGAGATCGATGAAGCCATTGATGAGGCGGCAGATGTAATCGATGCAGTACCAATTTAGGCGTTATTCTCTTCATTAAAAAGGGTTGCAACTGCAACCCTTTTTTTAGTTAATCTTACTTTTTAGTGTTTTCAGCCAAGACTCGTTTAAAGTCTTTTGGCATCACCTTGATGAAGTGTGTTAATTCCTCATCCCAATTATCTAAGATGCGTTGTGCAACGGCTGATCCGGTAAATTCTGCATGATTTGTTACAAAAGTCCTAAGCTCAGATTGCGCCTCATCATCCATTGGATCAAGGTCAATCATGATTGGATTAACCATATCCTTAAAGGTGTTATTTGGATTATAAATATAAGCAATACCACCACTCATACCCGCACCAAAGTTACGACCCACTTCACCTAGCACTGTTACTCGACCGCCGGTCATATACTCACAACCGTGATCACCAATACCCTCTACAACTGCTGTAACACCAGAGTTACGCACACAGAATCTTTCTGATACGCAGCCCGATAGATATATTTCACCGCCGGTTGCACCATAGCCACATACGTTACCTGCAATAATTTCATCTTGTGCATTAAAGGTTGAATTTTTAGGCGGATAGACGATTACCTTGCCGCCAGATAGGCCTTTTCCAACATAATCATTTGCATCGCCCTCTACTTCAAGTGTAATGCCTTTTGCTGTAAATGCGCCCAGTGATTGGCCAGCAGAGCCGTTAAATTTCACATGAACGCTGTTGTCAGCCAATGTATTCCCGCCACGTGCCTTAACTAGGCGAGAAGACAACATTGCGCCAACAGCACGATCAACATTGGTAATCTTACTTTCAATGGTGACAGGCTGATCATCATTAACAACTGACTTAGCTTGTTCGAATAAAGTGTTATCAAGCTGCAGTTCTAGTTGATGGTCTTGAATTTGAGTTTGGTAAGTGCCTGTATTGGCATGTGGTTTTTGAGCTGGCGTTAACAAAGCGTCTAGATTGATTGTGCCTTGTTTCCAATGCTCAATTGCTTGGTTCATCTCTAACATGTCAACACGACCAATCATCTCGTTGACAGTTTTAAAGCCGAGATCCGCCATGATTAAGCGCAACTCTTCAGCAACCATAAATAAGTAATTAACAACATGCTCAGGCTTGCCAGTAAATTTCTTACGCAATTCTTTATCTTGTGTTGCAATGCCTACTGGGCAGGTGTTCAAATGACACTTGCGCATCATGACACAACCCATAGTAATTAGTGGCGCTGTTGAGAAGCCAAATTCTTCTGCACCTAATAGTACACCAATGGCTACATCACGACCTGTTTTTAATTGACCATCAGTTTGAATTACCACGCGAGAACGAAGGTCGTTCATCACCAGTGTTTGGTGTGTTTCTGCCAAACCCAACTCCCAAGGTAAGCCTGCATGCTTAATAGAGGTAAGTGGCGATGCGCCGGTACCACCATCGTGGCCTGCAATAACAATATGATCAGATTTTGCCTTAGTTACGCCAGCAGCAATTGTGCCTACACCCACTTCAGCAACAAGTTTCACACTAATACGCGCTTCTGGATTAGAGCGCTTTAAGTCAAAAATTAACTGCGATAAATCTTCGATTGAGTAAATATCGTGATGAGGTGGCGGGGAGATTAGTCCAACACCTGGTGTTGAGTGACGAATAGCGGCAATACCTTCGTCAACCTTTGACCCTGGCAACTCGCCACCTTCGCCCGGCTTGGCACCTTGTGATACTTTAATTTGAATCTCATCGGCGTTATTTAGGTAGTCAATGGTGACACCAAAACGACCCGACGCAACCTGTTTAATCGCACTGCGACGTGAATCGCCATTGGCATCAGGTGTCCAACGCTTGGCATCTTCGCCGCCTTCACCAGTGTTTGACTTACCACCCAAACGATTCATGGCAATGGCCAATGACTCGTGAGATTCTGCAGAAATTGAACCAAAACTCATTGCACCTGTGGCAAAGCGTTTAACGATTTCTTGAGCAGGCTCAACGTCATCAATAGAAATAGGGTTTCCTGGTTTAAACGACATCAGTCCACGCAGGGTTGAATTACGCGTACCTTCTTCATTAGCATGCTTTGCAAATGCCCAATAAGCGGATTCGTCGTTATTTCTGGCGGCTAATTGCAAGTTGGAAATGGTCTTTGGATCCCACATGTGCTTTTCGCCACCACTACGCCAATGATATTGACCTAGATTGTCTAGCGTTTGGGTGTGGTAGGCATGTTTATGACGTTTTTCACCTTCCGCTTGCAAGATGTTAAAGTTAACACCATCAATGCGTGAAGCTGTTTCAAAGAAACATTTTTCCATTACTTCTGGCGCCAGGCCAATCGCTTCAAAAATTTGCGCACCTTTGTATGACTCTAATGTAGAAATACCCATTTTGGCCATGACTTTCAGCATACCCTTAGCGACACCTTTACGGTAAGCAGCAATAATAGCTTCATCGCTTTCAATGTCAATCATGTCATCACGACGCGCTTGCCATAGTGCCTCAAATGCTAAATATGGGTTGATGGCATCTGCACCAAAGCCAGTCATTAAACAGAAATGATGCACTTCGCGCGCTTCACCTGTTTCAACCACAATGCCAACTTGCGTTCTTTCATGGCTAGCAACCAAGTATCTATGTAGCGCTGAAGAGGCAAGTAGACTTGAAACAGCAACACGATTAGTGCCAATATTTCGATCCGATAAGATAATTAAGCTATGACCATCTTTAATGGCTTGTGAGCCTTGCGCGCAAATATCATCGAGTAATTCTGACACTTTCTTGCCATTGTTAATATCGTAAGTTATATCAATGGTTTTGCTGGTCCAACCACGATGATTACAGTGCCTTAGTGCAGCTGTTTCTTCGTTGGTTAGGATTGGATGGTCAATGACTAGACGGTGTGCATTTTCAGGGTTGTTAGCCAATAAGTTGCCTTCAGGGCCAATCGAGCAACGTAGTGACATAACCACCTCTTCACGAATGGAGTCAATAGCCGGGTTGGTTACTTGAGCGAATAGTTGTTTAAAGTAATCATAAATAATGCGAGATTGGTCTGACAAACAAGCTAACGCTGAATCATTGCCCATTGACCCTACTGGATCACGCAGTTCATTAACCAGTGGCAGCAGCATGAATTGCAATGTTTCCGTACTGTAGCCAAAGGCTTTTAAACGGTGGATTAATGTATCTGGGTGGAAACCGTGTGCTTCTGATTCGCAACCAAGCTCTGATAAGTGAATTTGTTGCGCATCCAGCCATTCTTGATATGGGTTTTTTGCAGCAAACTCTGCTTTAATGGCTTCATCATCTACCAATTCGCCTTTATCAAAATCAACCAAGAACATTTTTCCTGGGCGCAATCTGCCTTTAGTTTTGACGTTGTCTGTTGCCACATCAACCACGCCAACTTCAGAGGCCATAATCACACGATCATCATGCGTTAAGTAGTAGCGAGAAGGGCGCAAGCCGTTACGATCTAATACGGCACCAATTTGATGTCCATCAGTAAAAGCAATTGAGGCTGGACCATCCCATGGCTCCATAACATTAGAGAAATATTCGTAAAAGGCTTTTTTCTCGTCACTCATGTTGGTGTCGTTCTGCCAAGCTTCAGGCACCATCATTAATACAGCCTCTTGTAGTGTACGACCGTTCATCATTAAAAATTCTAATACATTGTCAAAGCTACCTGAGTCAGATACTTCGGTTTCAATAACTGGCAGTGTTTTTTCTAAATTATCAGAAAATAGTTCGCTTTCTAGTGCGCCTTCACGGGCGCGCATCCAGTTGTAGTTGCCTTGACGTGTATTAATTTCACCATTGTGTGACATATAGCGACATGGCTGCGCCCTGTCCCATGATGGGAAAGTATTGGTTGAAAATCTTGAATGCACCATGGCCAGGTAAGTGGCATAGTCTGGATTGGATAAATCTGAATAAAAATCAAGCACTTGAGAGCCCATCAACATGCCTTTGTAGATGATGATAGTGGTTGATAAGCTACACACATAAAACAACATGGCTTCAGATAAAGATTCATCTGTACGAATTGCATGAGCCGTTTGCTTTCTGATAACGAATAAAGCACGCTCAAATGCTTGCGTATCAATATTGCTTGCTTTTCCAACGATAAGCTGTTTAATAACAGGTTGAGATTCTCTGGCAATATCACCCACATCAGCTTTTTGCGTATCAACCGGCACATCTCGCCAGCCAATAAAATTTTGACCTTCATTAGTAACAGCTTGTTCCATCAAATTCATGCAGTGGGCGCGTTGTACATCATCTTGTGGAAAGAAGACATTACCAACCGCGTAGTTGCCTTGAGCCACTGTTGTGTTAAATTGAACATTAATTTCAGCAGCAAAGAAATTATGTGGGATGTTGGTTAAAATACCAGCGCCATCACCTGTGTTAGCTTCACAACCACAACCGCCACGGTGATCCATACGACTTAACATTTCTAAAGCGTCAAGTGTAATTTGATGAGATGGTTGACCCTTTACATGGGCAATGAAGCCAACGCCACAATTTTCTTTCTCATTGGTAGGTGAGTAAAGACCGTGCGCTTTTGGTAGGTGTAATAGTTTGCTTTGCATAGTTAAAAATCTACAAAATATAAATCGAAAAATTCCATCAATTATATCCTAAAACACTTGGCTTAATAAGTTGAAATCCCCTAGTGTCTGAGTGACTTTCCCTGTATTAATAAGGTAGAATGTTGGTATATTTTTTAAGCAATTTAAGGCAGTATGTTAGCGGTTATTTCCCCTTCTAAAACGCAGGATTTTTCCACTCCCGATATACATGATCATTCTATAGTTCGACAGTTAGATGAGTCGGCATATTTGGTTAATATTTTGAAAGAGAAGAGCCAAAAAGAATTGTCTGACTTAATGTCAATCAGCGAAAAATTAGCCAAATTGAATTATGACCGATTTCAAAATTTTTCCATTCCTTTTAATTTTGATAACGCTAAACAGGCGTTATTAGCCTTTAAGGGAGATGTATATAACGGCATTGATGCACCCAATTTAAGTAAAAAAGAGCTAGTCTTTGCGCAAGATAATTTACGCATGTTGTCAGGCTTGTATGGTGTGGTTCGACCACTAGATTTAATCATGCCTTATCGATTAGAAATGGGCACAAGGTTAAAAAACCCTAAAGGTAAAAATTTGTATGAATTCTGGGGTGATAAAATTTCACAGGTGCTTAACGAGGATGAGTCAGAAGTGATTATTAATCTGGCCTCTAACGAGTATTTTAAAGGCATTGACCAGAAGGCATTGAGCGCTAAAATTATCAATATTGCTTTTAAGGAGTTTAAGGGTGATAAATATAAAATTATTGGCATATATGCTAAGCGAGCCCGTGGACTAATGGTGCAATATATGATTAAAAACCGTATTCAAAATCCACAAGATTTAAAAGCATTTGATTGGGAAGAGTACCAATTTAAAGAAGAATTATCAGACGCTAATACATGGGTGTTTACACGAGGTTAGTGCCAAAACAAGCTTGCGTGCTTTGCACCGAGCAAGCAGAATTTTGTGTCTGTCAAACCTGTGAACAAAGCTTTGCAGTTAGTGACCATCGCTGCCGCTCATGCGCCACACCTTTAAGCTCTGATTTGAATTTTTGTGGTGCTTGCTTGAGTCATGCGCCACTATTTTCTAATGCGCACACCTTGTATGATTATTCTGGTAGTTGCGCCCAATTAATTAAGCGTTTTAAGTTTGATCATCAACTTTGTATTGGTGATTTCTTTGCACATCGACTTTATGACAAATACATGGATATTATTGCCATCCATGGTGAGTATGATGCCATTATCCCTTTGCCGCTCAGCAAACAACGTTTGCGCGAACGGGGCTACAATCAAACGCACGAGTTATTAAGAATAATTGCTAAAAAGACCAATGTGCTGATTGATCGAACCAGTGTGAGGCGCATCAAAACAACAAAGGCACTATCAACTTTGGATTTAGAGGAGCGACATAGCGAGATTAAAAATGCATTTAGTGCCAAAGACATGATCTACAACAAAGTGTTGTTGGTAGATGATGTAATGACAACAGGTGCAAGCTTAAATGAGTTGGCAAAAACTGTTATTAAGGCTGGAGTTAAGTCTTGTGATGTGTTAACGGTTGCTAGGGCATAGTATTATCAAAATGCACTAACCCCGGCAATACCTTGTGCACCAAGCTTTAGGGCTTTGTCTAAATCGTCTAGCTCCATACCGCCAAGAAAATACACCGGAATGTTAAGTTTATTCACGACTTCTTGGGCTGTATCCCAACCAATAGGCGGGGTGTCTGGATGGGTTTGTGTGGCTTGAACGGGGGAAATCACTACAAAATCTGCACCATTTTTTTGAGCCTGCAACGCCTCCTCTAGATTGTGTGTTGATGCGCCAAGCAATTTTCCTTTGTCGCAAGGCCTTTGATCAAGTTTTAGCATTTCGCCCGTGGTTAGATGCCAGCCATCACAATAGGCCTTATTAAAGGATTTATCAGTCGTGTTAAGTAGTAATTTGATGCCATTTTGCTTGCATTTGTTGTGAAGTTCTGTAATAAATACATCATCTAGCTTAGTTTTGCTTCGAAGTTGAATTAGCTCAATATCTTGAGTTATTTTGTTATTGAACTTGGCCATCCAATCATCTGTTTGATGATTTGATGATGGGGTAATCCAATATTTGTTTGGTAAGGTGATTGAATTAATAAAAGCTTTCATAGTTGGCAGTAGTTTGTATTTGTGTAGTTTGTCAATATCAACCCAGGCAATTTCTTGACCCTCAATGCCTTCAGGCATATGTTGATATTGGTCAATGGTGTAAATGCTTAATTCTACTATTCTATCCGTGTATTGATAAACCATAGTTTGGTGAATTGATAAATCCGTAACAACAATGCCAAGCTCTTCTTTTAATTCTCTAATAAGGGCTTGTTGTTCAGATTCGCTGGATTCAATCTTGCCGCCAGGAAGCTCCCAAAATCCACCCATAAATTGATGTGATTGACGTTTAGCAATAAGAATTTGTTGTTTATTGTTGTATAAAGCACCAACAACGGCCTTGATTGTCTTCATTTGTTAAGCTAATGGTAAAATAGCTTTTATTTTAATTCGTTAGTCTTTTGAATATAGAGCAAAAAATTCAATTACTTAAGCCTCATGCGCAATTACTGTCGGGTAATTTAATGGGTGTTGAAAAAGAGGGTTTGCGGGTTTCTAGGAAAGGTGGCCTTTCACAGGCGCCACATCCAAAAAATTTAGGCTGTGCTTTAACACATCCAAATATTACTACAGATTTTTCAGAGTCACTGCTTGAGTTGGTCACGCCACCTATGTCTGATGCAAAGTCAGTGCTAGGTTTCTTGCAAGACACACAGCATTATTTGTACTGTCGCCTACCTAAGGACCAAAATTTTTGGCCAGCTAGTATGCCGTGCGTCATTCGTGGTGAAACCTATATTCCTATTGCTCAGTATGGTTCTAGTAATAGAGCCAAGATGAAAACGATTTATCGACAAGGCTTGGCCAATCGTTACGGCAGCGTGATGCAGACCATTGCAGGTATTCATTTTAATTATTCATTTTCTGAAAAATTTATCAAAAAATGCAATCAATTCTCCGCAGTAGGCCAAAGCCAAGATGAAGCCTATATGGCATTAACTCGCAATGTTGTGCGTTATGGCTGGGTGATCCCCTACTTATTTGGCGCTTCTCCAGCTGTGTGTAAGTCATTTTTAAAAGGCTATCACAAACACACGTTGATCGAATTTAATGAATCTACCTTATACGAGCCTTATGCAACTTCTTTGCGAATGGGCGATATTGGTTATCAAAACTTGCGTGAAGATGAGGCAGGTGTAAAGGCTAACTATAATTCTTTGGATCATTATATTCATTCGTTGAAGTCGGGTATGTCAGCTAGCTGTAGTGAGTATGAGCGTATCGGTATTAAAAAAAATGGCCATTATCAGCAGCTTAACACCAACATTCTACAAATTGAAAATGAATATTATGCTTCGGTTCGCCCTAAGCCGCTGGTGGAAGTGGGCCAAAAGCCATTGGACAGTTTGAGCGATCAAGGCATTGCTTATATTGAGCTTAGGTCTTTAGATGTTAATCCATCATTACCCATGGGTATTGATAAGCAACAAATTCATTTCTTGGAAGTGTTTTTATTATTTTGCTTGCTGAAAGACTCGCCCGCTATTTCTACTAGAGAACAGTTTGAAATTGATGGTAATGATCAGCTAATCGCTCATGAAGGGCGCAAACCAAACTTAAGGCTTAAATACCAAACTAAAGAGATTTCAATTGCTGAGTTGGGTGGCCAGCTTGCCACAGATCTAGATCTGTGTGCTACATTATTTGGCAAAGACTATCAAGCGCAAGTGGGCGATATTTGCAGGCGTTTTTCCAACCCTGAATTGACACCTTCAGCTCAAATACTTGAACGAATGCGTAATAAAAACCAAGGTTTTTTTGATGATACCAATACATTTGCCAAGCAATATCGTCGAGAATTTTTAGCTAAGGATATTAATCAAGCTCATTTTGATTACCTTGATGCTCAAGCAGAATCATCTTGTAAACATCAGCGTGAAATTGAAGAGTCTGATACCATAGGCTTTGATGAGTTTTTATCCCAGTATTTTGAGCAAACTTAACCATGAGTCATAGTGAATCAACCATTTGCGCATTAGCCAGCAGCATTGGCAAAGGTGGTATTGGCGTGGTACGTATTTCAGGCCCACTCAGTCAAGTCATTGCTAAGCAGATGCTAGGATTTGCGCCTAAACCTCGTTATGCGCATTATGGTTCATTTTTCAATCAAGATAAGGTAGAAATTGATCAAGGTATTGCGCTATTTTTCCCTGGCCCTCATTCATTTACTGGCGAAGATGTACTTGAATTTCAGGGTCATGGTGGCGTTAGTGTTATGCGTTCATTGCTAGAATCAGCCATTGCTCTGGGTGCTCAGGCGGCGGATCCAGGCGAGTTCTCTAAGCGTGCATTTTTAAATGGAAAAATGGATTTGGTTCAGGCAGAAGCGGTAGCAGATATTATTGACGCCAGCTCCGAACAGGCTTCAAGATCAGCGCTCAAATCGTTAACCGGGGTGTTTTCAGCACAGGTTAATGCGTTAACCCGATCCATTATTGACCTGCGTATTTTTGTAGAGGCAACTATTGACTTTTCTGATGAAGAAATTGATTTTTTGCAATCTGAGCAGGTGAAAGAAAAAACTCAAGCCATTAAAGTAGAAATTGAACAAATTCTGCACTCGGCTAATCAAGGCGCTATTTTGAGAGAGGGGCTTAATGTGGCTATTGCTGGCAAGCCTAATGCGGGAAAATCTTCTTTACTAAATGCATTAACGCAACGTTCTAGTGCAATTGTGACAGATATTGCTGGCACTACCCGAGATGTGTTGCGTGAAACTATTCATATCAATGGCATGCCGCTTAATATTATTGACACTGCAGGATTGCACGACAGTGATGATGTGGTTGAACAAGAAGGCATTAAAAGAGCACGCGACGCAATTGCCAATGCAGATGTAGTGTTAATGATGTATGACGCACAAGATCAAGCTCCTGACTTTTCTTTATTGCCAGATAATATTCAATATAAAAATTTACTCCTTATTAAGAATAAGGTCGATTTAACCAATGAGTCTATTGAAAAAATCATGGTTGATGGCTCGACTCAATTGTCAATTTGCGCAAAAGAGGTCAAGGGTCTTGAGCTGCTCCGACAAGAGCTGTCAGATATTGCAGGGCTTGATAGTGGTGCAGAAGGTGTTGTGTTAGCAAGAAAGCGCCATATTATTGCACTTAAAGAATCGCAAAGCAGTATTGATAATGCACTACTCCAGCTTGAAGGTGGCGCTGTTGAGTTAATGGCTGAAGATTTACGTCATGCAGGTGTTGCCATGGGCAGTATTACCGGTGAATTTTCTTCAGATGATTTATTGGGTGAAATTTTTTCTTCTTTTTGTATTGGCAAGTAGTTACGTATTATGAATATTAATTACAAGTTTTATTTGTACTTTATAGTAACAGCACTATTGTCGCCAGTTTTAATAATGGAGATTTTGGCTGCCTATGAAACACAGCAAACCATTGATATTTTGCTGGTTGTGCTAATCTTATTTATCTATCTTGGTTTGTATTTATCAATACGTAAGGATTTTTTACTGCCCTTTTCAGATTTACAGCAATGGGTATCTGGATATAAAACCAACCAAAATATCCGTCTAGAGGAAGTGCAGCAAACTTCATTTCAGCCAGTGGCCAGTGCGATTAATCATTTGATTGATGAAAACCAGCATCTTTACGATGACATGGAAGGCATTTTAAAAAAACAGATTCAGCGCTTGAGTCAAAAATCTGCTTCTTTAGAGACACTATATAGTGTTTCTTCTAAACTAAATAAATTGCATTCAACTGAAGAATTATTTGACTATTTTTTAGGTATGTTTGTCAAGATGACAGGAGCAAGCTCTGGTGCCGCTCGGAGTCTGGCAGATGATGGTGAGCTGTATCTAGTGGCCCAATGTGGTGTAGTTGATTCACAAGGTCAAGAGTTACATGTATTAAATAGTGATTGTTTTTGTGGCGAAGTGGCAATGGCTGAGCAAGCTGGCGTGCAATTTAGTGTACATAATTGTGCCAAATGTGTGGGCGAGCAATCAAAAAAGATTGCAGATGTTGGTACTATTTTTATTCCATTGCGCCATCATGGAAAAACGCTGGGCATTTTTAATCTATTCTTTGATCAAGAGCCTTCGTTAGCTTATGATGAGCGTGCTTTATTAGAGTCAATTGCTGAAAATATTGCGGTTGCATTAGACAAGTCCGCATTGGATGAGCAAACCAAGCGCATGGAGTTATCTCAAGAGCGACTATTCTTATCTCAAGAAATTCATGATTCATTGGCCCAGACTATTTATAGCCTGAAGTTACAGGTGAGTGTTTTGGGTAATTCACTTAAGCAGGCTAAACAACTAGATGCCTATCATCAAATTGAGGCACTACAAGGTAATATTACCCAGGCCAATCAAGAGTTGCGCGAACTTATGTGTAATTTCAGGGTGCCACTAGATCCTAAAGGTATTGAAGTTTCATTAGAAAACTTGGTTAATCGTTTTAAATCAGAAGAAGGGATTGCTACCTACTTACAGGTTGAGGGTAAATTTAAAGTGACACCAGAGGTTGAGATGCAAATTATGCGAATTACTCAAGAAGCATTATCAAACATTCGTAAGCATGCTAAGGCGCGTAACGTGAGAATTTTGCTTTCAGCTCAGCCTAAATGCCAATTATTAATTGAAGACGACGGCGTGGGCTTTGTAAAAGATCAAAATACCAGCGAAGTAATGGGGAATAATATTGGCATGAATATTATGCAAGAGCGTGCCCAGCGAGTGGGCGCACATATTGAAGTAGAGTCAGAAGTAGATGAAGGTACTCGTATTACGGTAAGTTTTGAGAAATAAAAAATGAAGATATATATTATTGATGACCACGCACTGTTTAGAAACGGTTTAATTGCGCTACTAGAATCAAAAGACATCTCTGCCAGTGCAGCCTCGTCACCAGAGCAGGGGCTAGAAGAAATTGAATCCATTGCAGTAGATATTATTCTTCTGGATTTGCGTATGCCGCAAATGTCGGGCACAGAAGTATTAAAAATTATTAAGCAGCGTAATATTCAAACACCGGTAATTATGTTAACCACCAGCACAGAAGAAACAGACCTTAGAGACTGTTTGAAATATGGTGCCCAGGGTTACCTGCTTAAAGACATGGATCCAGATGAATTGGTCGATGCACTTAATGAGGTGGTTAAAGGTTCGATTGTAGTGGCTCAGGATATGACTCATGTATTAGCAAAAGTACTAAGAAATGAATTAAACGATAATGAGCCATCGTTTGAGTTGCTTACTAAGCGCGAGCAAGAAGTGGCCTGTCAGGTTTCAATTGGTTATAGTAATAAAGTGATCGCCAGAGAGTTGGGCATTTCAGATGGCACAGTCAAGCTCCATGTTAAGTCAATCTTAAAGAAATTGTCATTAACGTCAAGAGTTGAGGTGGCCGTTATGGTTACTGAAAAAGGTTATTGTAAATAGAGAAGCAATTATGGATGGATATCAAAAATTAGTACAAAGTGCTCTTGAAACGGTTAAAGAGGTTTTTCCTTGGGATCTAGAAGAAGAGATAGGAGCAGATTCAGCATTAATCTTATTAGATATTAGAGAGGCAGAGGAATTTGAAATGATGCACATTAAAAACTCACTGCATATACCTAGAGGTGTTTTGGAAGGGGCTTGTGTTTGGAACTATGATGACACGGTGCCAGAATTGGCCAAAGCACGTGATCAAAATATCGTAATTATTTGTCGATCAGGCAATAGAAGTGTTCTTGCGGCGCAGACGATGCAATTGATGGATTTTGAAAATGTGCGTTCATTAAAGATGGGTATTAAGGGCTGGAATGATAATGATCTTGAAATGATCAATAAACAAGGTGACATTGTGGATATTGATAAGGCTGATGAATGGCTTAACAAGGCGGTTTCAGACGAC
>ENA-UZWY01001546-UZWY01001546.1-metagenome-genome-assembly--contig:-Day-2--50m-contig-1546_pt1 | contig 77824 bp, 72 predicted proteins | sample MGYA00260341_ERZ794901 | MGnify/ENA metagenome assembly ERZ794901 | reverse complement strand
GAATCTACTACAACAAACACTGCCGGTGAAACTGGTGAAGATGAATCGTCTACTGGAAATACCGCTGGGGAAACTGGCGAAGATGAATCAACCACAACAAACACTGCTGGCGAAACTGGTGAAGATGAATCGTCTACAACAAACACTGCCGGGGAAACTGGTGAAGATGAATCTACCACAACAAACACTGGTGGTGATGAAGGACAAGATGAATCTACCACAACAAACACTGGTGGTGATGAAGGACAAGATGAATCGACCACGGCAAACACTGGTAGTGAAACTGGAGATGATGAATCATCTACTGGAAATACTGGGGGCGAACAACTTGGCCAAACTGATGGAACTTCATCTCCAGATGACAATAATGGGGCTGTATCAAGAGGTATCATACAATTAAGAGATGGAACTGTTACATTTTATAAATTAAATCCTATTAGATCTCCTATAGTATTAAATGAATTTATTGGTCCATTTATTGCTAGAGATACTACAATGTGGCAGATAAGGTTATAATATGCCACAATTTTTTACTTCAGATGGTATTCAAACAAACATAAAAACTACTCAAAGGTGGAATTATGTTTTTGAAACAGATTCAACAATAGAAATTCAGTATTATAATTTATTTAAATACACCCAAGATGATGGCCAGAGTTTAGAATATACTGGCAATACATATGAAACTGGTGGGTCTGAATATATTTCTGAAATTTTCTCCATTAAAGTAGAAATAATTTCTACAGATGTTGTAAGTTTTAATAATATCATTGAAATATCCGATGTTGGACTTGATAGATACTCAGAAACAAGTATTATTGGTAGTATTTGGAATAACTTATCCAGACTTGATAGTATTATTACTGATAAGGCTCGATTGATTGAATTAGTAACGAGTAATATTAGTACAGATTCAAAACGGTTTGATCTTGGTATTAGTAGAGATATTGTACAAAATGCAATATTAAATTATGATACGGATGATATCATTACAACAAAGTTTGGTGATGTTGGAATATTCAGTAAAAATATTATACAAAAAATTCAAAGTCAAGTAAAATCTGCACAACACTTACTATCGGGTGATGGTGAACATATCTTACAAGGGGCAAATTCAGAATTTGCAAGATATAATTTAGATCAAGTAACTAAGATGGCAACAATTTCAGATAGTTATGGTGAATTTGTTGATTTATTAACTGCGGAGTTATTTACCAGAGATGAAAGTTCTTTAATAAAATCTAATGTAAAAGAAACTAATTTATTATTTCAACAGATAGTATCTGATAATGAAATTGTTTTAGGTGCAAAAGAGACAGGCGAAGTTACTTCTAAGGTAACATATTATTCGACAACTTTAGATAGAGAATTTGTTGATAGTTCTTCTTTAATTAAAGATTTTGAATTAAACCTATCTGCAGATTTAAGTAAATCTAAAGAGTTGCATAACTCGTATGCACACTTATATAATCAAGAGCCGGATTGGATTAAAAGTCCAAGTGGTCTTTTAATTACAAAACCATTAGATAAAGTATTTAATAATTTATTATATCATCAAAGACCAGATGATGTAGTTATTCAAAAGAATTTATATTTTGGTTCTCCAGATATAACAAATGTTCCTATCAATAATTACTTTAAAAAGTTTAAATCTATTCAAGAACCTAAAGGTAAATTTTATGCAGAACAATCTGATTTAGTATTTAGAACTGAATTTGAAATTCGTAGTTCTCAAGACATTAATGTACCCATAAAACCATATTATAGTCAACCAGATAAAACTTATCTATATAATTATTTTTATATAGATATAGACACAGATACTACATTTGGAATGGTGCCTTATATTGCACCTCCAGCTGATGTATCATATATTCCAGATTCTAATTTTGCAAAAACTAATAACAATATCAATTCGAATAGTAAGAATTTATTTAAAAAACAATTCGGATTATTTGAGTTTAGAGGTGGCAGACATATACTGTTAGACTCAAATATTACTAGAAATACTGGTAGATATTCAGTAATGGATACGCAGTCTATTATATTCTACGATCACCATTCTGCATTATATGGTGGAATGTATCAAGAATATACAGATTCACCATACGAATTTGTATATACAAATAATTATATTGGAATTGCACAATACAACCAGTTAAAACAATTTATTATTCCACACTTTAAAATTGAATCAGGGCATCCAGAAAATGGTGGTTCTAATGCATATGGACATGATGTTATTCCAGTACCAAGATTAGATTCATCTATTAAATTTATTCCTTTTCCTGGCTTCTTAAAAGAAAGTGATGGTAGGCCATCTGGCAGACATGGTAGATCATTTGATCAAGAATATAGAATAACACAGACTGTGGTAGGAGATAATAATCCAACAAATACTTTATATGAATTTGAGTATGTCGATCATGATCTGGATAAAGATAGTGGTGGGATTGGTGAAGGTAAATATAACTTTACTTATAATTTTATCCAAGGATCGGGTAGATTACCAGAATGTTTAGAAATGATAGACCAAAGATATATTCGAGGACGTATTGGAGAAGTTGATGCATTCCTTAGAAAATATTCTTATGAATCATGGGTCGAAGAGCATGGTCATTATCCATTAGATTATGATTATACTGATTTTGATTTGACATCTCCAAGATTATTTAAAACTGGAATAGTAGGAATTAACTCAACAAGAGGCACGTTAACCTATATTTTAGAGAACCCTTTAAGTGATGAAAAACGATTTAGAGTTGGAGAGAAGGTAATTCAAGGCGCGACAAACGGCATAATTACAGACATATTATTTGAAGAATTATATCCTATAGACTTGGGAGATGGGTTGGGTTTACAACCAAGAACTATTATAGGAGTAGAGATACAAAACATATTTGGTGAATTTGAAGAAATGTCTAGAAATGTTCAATATTCATACTCTAATTTAAATTCGTTGGACTTAATAAATATTAGGATTGCGGATAAACAGGCAGAAATTGCGGCCGAAACAGATCCAGTGGAATTAGAAAGACTTACAAATGAACTTGCATCAATACAAACTGAAAAAGATTTATCTGGAGATTATACAATTTTAGTTGTAACTGGTTCGAGTGTTTCATTTGATTTACAGAAGATTGGGGTACTAAGGGATAATATTGTTGTAGATAATATTCTATTTAGACAGGATATTGATACTGCTCGTGGATTAAGAAAAATTATTGATTTAAGATTGCCTGTATACAACAACTGGTCATATGACAGAGATAGATTTTTATTCACCAGTGATAAATTACCAGAAAAATTATATTATAAAGGTGATTATATAGATAGAACTGAATGGATAAATAAAATGAGGCAAGATGGCCATTTTAGATTTGATAATTTTGAAAATAATATAGATGTAGAAAATCTGATTAATAATTTTAAATCAGATTATGAAAGCGGCGAACTTGCAATTTCAAAAGATGAATATGAAAACCAACTTAAAATATATGAACAAATGAGATCGTTGGGAGATTTACCAGAAGCGATGGAATATTTAGAAGATATTTCACCATTTAAGTTAAATTGTGAAATTGATGTTTCAGAAGAAGATTTCTACAATTATTCTCAAGAAGTTAGAATTGTGAGAGGATATCCGATATATGCCAGCTGTAACTAGAAAAGATGATCCGTGTACAGGCCATGGTTGTTTTCCACCAAGAGCAAATAATGGTGGTAGTGGTAATGTAAAGACAAATGGTAAACCTACACACAGAAAAGGTGATGGGTGGACACCCCATGGTTGTCCTAATGTTCCTCCACACGGTTCATCAACTTCTGGTGGGTCTTCAACCGTATATGCAAATAGTAAATCCATTGCAAGGATTGGTGATCCTGTTGCATGTGGTTCTGCAATCGCGGCAGGGAGTGGTAATGTATTTGCTGGAGATAGTGGAGAGTCCTATACCCCCCCAGAGTTCTCATTTCCAGATTTCACTCCATTCCCTGCACCAAAATTGAGAGATGCTCCAGCATTATATCCTAGTAACATACAGACAGTGGATGATTCTGGAAATGCAAATCCTATTAATAATTCTGAACAAATAGAATCTACAAATGGCGAAAAACCAGAGTATGAAGAATTGTCTAGTGGAATGTGTGGGGAAATGCCTCAAAGAAACCCGTATGAGGTCGCACAGAAAGCACTATCTATGGGAAATAGCGCATGGAAAGAAACTGGTAATAATCCAAACATAACTGCATTGTGGGATGAAATTGGATATCAGGGAAATCAGTATGCAGATCAGACTGCATGGTGTGCAGTTTTTGTAGGGGCAACTTTAAAAAGAAGTGGTAATAAATATCATAAAACTGCGATGGCCCGTGGATATGAATCATACGGAAAGGAAATACCGTGGAACGAAATGCAGCCTGGCGATATAGTTGTAATGTTTCGAAATGGTAGAAGTTCAGGTAGTGGACATGTAGGTTTTGCGACAGGAAATTATACAAATACTACAGTCGATATGATTGGTGGGAATCAGGGAAATACTTTATCTGTTAGGACATATAAAAAAAATAGTGGTTCTAGAGGAGTTTTGACAATTCGTAGGGCAGTTTCGTGTGAAGATGGTCAAACATTAGCACCACAAGTCGGACAAGTAAACGCACCAAAATCTTCAGGGGTTGGTGGTCAAGTTACATAAATAGTTTATAAAGGAGCGTAAGTTGGCATTCGATACAGTAAGACCTATAAAGGCAATATTTCAAAGTGATGGAGAAGTAATTCTTGGCGAATTTACTGATCAGGATCTTATTGGCATTGATATGGGTGGTACTGGGGCAGCTACTCCTTCAACAGCACGCGACAACTTACAATTAATTCATTATAAAGAGTTTCCTACTTTTAGTGATTTTGATACTTTACCAGATAATGGAAAACTTGCAAAAAATAGTACAGATGGTAAATTATACTATTCCCATCAAAATGCATGGGTACAAATAGGACAATCTCAATTAGTTTCTGGTACTGATACTTCTGGAGTATTTGTAGATGATACCGAAGTAGAAAAGTTTGTATTTACTGGTAGAATTTTATATTCATATGATGGTCCGACAAAAACTGCAACACTTACAGTAGATGTAGATGATATAGAAGATAGATTAGATATTCTAGAAAATGATGACCAAACAACTGGGTCAGTTAGATACTTAATTAAACAAAGATTTGATCAATTACTTGATGGGGTAATTCCAGAATTAGATACACTAAAAGAGATTGCAGATTCACTTGGAGATACAATAGATTTTAGAACAGATTTTGATAATCATGTTTTAAATTTTAATCAACTAGATACAGATTTTACAACATTCAAACAAAACATTACGAATTTTGATAACGTGGACTTAACAACTAATGCTCCGATACAAGGTGATGCAATTATTTGGGATCCAACCACATCAAAATGGATTCCGGGCGCCTCGTTCAATAGTTCAGATTTTGAGGCAGCGTTTCAAACTAAAACCGCGGCCGACTTGGATGTTGGAAATGCGTCTGATGGGAGTTTCAGTGATGGTGCGTTAGTAATTGAATCTGATAGAAAAACAGCAGATGTTATTGACGATTTAAATGAAGCACTTGATAATATAAGAAAAGGTGTATATGTTAAGTCGGTTTCATTCTCTGCAAATCCTACTTTTGGTGGACAGGGTACATATGTTACTCTGAGTTTGTCGGTAGATGGTACTGCAAATAGATATGATATTGATTGGGGAGATGGTTCTACCACTAATAACACAACAGATTCAACACCAAGTCACACATATACATCAAATGCAAACAGCCCATATACAGTTACTGTACGTGCATATAATTCAAGTGGCGCTGGTGCTGGTAGTGAGGCCACAACAACAAGAGAAGATTATATTATCATTTATACAACAGATCCAACTGTTGCATTCAGACTCTATAGAACTACTACAGGAGGGTCTGAGTTATCTGGTAATAATTTATATGTTATAGAAGGTGATAGTTTATATTTGGAAAATATATCGACACAAACCACGATGGCTGATGTAGAGTATACAATGGATTGGGGTGATGGTACTGCAATAGAAAATATAACTTCAGATATTGCAGATGGTGGAGTAAGTGGTAATAGATTACAACATACTTGGCAGTTTGGTACTAATTCTGGTACAAGTAGAGATACATTAAGACTTACACTCTCAAGTCACAGTACTGCAAACCCAAATGTAATTCCAAAAAATACAACATTATCGTTAAAGGTGTATGATGATAATCCAACTGAACCGCAAGGGTTGAGTGCAAAGAGTATTGCATTTAGTGGTAATACTGGATATTCCCCACTACTCGCAAGTGGTTTTACCGACAACACGCCGGGCACAACTTATAACATAGGTTCTTCTGTGCAAAGGACAACATCTACAAGTGGAAATATTTCATCATCTTCATTATCAACATTTGCATATAATGCAGATAGTGGGATATTGACTGCACTTGTTAATGGAGTTGATGATGGGAATAAAATATTGGATTCCAATAATAATACTGGAACATATACTAGTTTACGAATTGATAGTGAAAGTGATTATAGTGGATTAAATTTTGTTGGTAGTTATAGTAATTTTAATAATAGTATATATCATCCAGATTTATATAAAGGGTTTAAGGCAAAAGTCCAAAAATCTGCATCTTCTGTTCCGATTGGAGTAAACAGATATCAACTTTCACACAGTGGAACAGGAAATACAAATTCAGTAGAGTTTACTAAAGATGATTTAACTTCCACTCCAACACTAACTGCTGGAACTATTTCAGAAAAAACTGGATATTACAAATATATAAGTGGTATTCCTTATTATACATATAATTCTGAATTAACTTGGAGTGGTATTTCAGTATCCAACTTAGTAGGACAAACATACAGAGATACATCACAAGTATTATACGTGACCGGTAGTACAAATCATGAAGGCACATCAAGTCAATCTATTAATAATAAAAGTTTTAATTATTCTGCAATCGACGGCACAACAACTATGTTGCAAGGTGGATACCCATTAGTAAATACTGGTGTTGGTACTCCATATGCAATTGGGGATTTGGAAATTGATATAACAAATTCTGGAGTTAGAACAATTGAATCTATACGTGCAGCTGCATACAACGTAAATGGTACAGGTAGTTATATAACTAATAATCAAAAAATTGCAGTTCATACATCTTCGCAATCTGGTATTAGTGAACTTTCTATTCCTGTAAGTTCAAGTTTAGGTTCTGGGTATAATGATAATGGTAAAAGAATTTTTGATTTTGCATCAGAAACTACTGATACTCCTACATATAATAATACAATCAATTTTTATACAAATAATCTTTACTCTGAAAGTTTAGACCCAGGCGTATCTGGTACACAAGAGACAACAGTACGACTTGGTATAATGAAACATAGTGTGGATGATTATAGTGGGTTTTTACCAGTTGGGCCAGATAGAAGTGGTGACACCGGCATTCAATATTTTACTTTTGCATTTAGAAGAACTATTACTGCAAACTTTAATATTAACATAAATAGTTCCGGCGGCGTTTCTGGTGTTTGGATTGCATCGCCTGGCACAACAATTGACACCGCCAGTACTTTGAATGGTTGGTTGGATTGTAGTGTACAATATGCTGGCGCTGGGGTGCCAGGCGGAAATACAGGAGCTGGTGGAAACGGTAGTAATGGTTGTGCATCAACGGGTGGTGATCGAATACAATCAAATACTTCTTTGAATGGTTCCTATACTATGACTTTAGGTACAGAAAATTTGACTAATGCAACTGGTAATGTTGCACTAGTTAGAATTGCATTAAATTCTGGACAATCAGTTAACTCTATTAGTATAACGTAGGATGAAAAATGGCAATACCTGATAATCAAAAACTAGACTTTCTTTGGAAAAAAATAGGTTATGGAGCCTCAAAGACCGACCTAAATTCCATAAAAGGTGCAACAAACGAGGCATTTCCAAGTCCACTATTGTTGCGCGGCGATAGACTTTGGACAGATTCGCAAGAAATTCCTGCAATCATTCCAACTACAAATAGTACATATGTTGAATTATATTTAAATTCTAATTCAGTTGAATGTGATATGGATTTAACATCTACATCAAATCGTACTTGGAAAACAAATTTAATAGATTGGATCCCGCCTGAATTTGGTAGTACATATCAAGTAAAAGTTTATATTGATTCTTCGGGGGCATCAAATCCAACAAGTGGAAACCAAATATTTGCGGCTGGTTCTGGAAATAATGATGAATGGTTTTTCGATTATCAATCTGGAATTTTACATTTCATTGGTAATAATTTACCAACTGGAATTTCTGGAAATAAAATTTACATTTCTGGTGCAAGATACATTGGTACATTTGGTACATCAGGTAGTGAACAACAAGTTATAATTGATTCTATTTCAAATCAATTATTAGAATTAGAAGATAGAGTAAACACAGATTTAGATGATTTAATACAAGATGTTGACAGAAATAGAGCAACCATAAACAGCGTTCAATATTCCTTAGCAAATTTTAGTTATGGTGGGCATACTGATTCACAAATAAATAGTTTGGTACAAAGTCAACAACAAGTTGGTATTGTATATAATAGTGTAACGGAAAAATTTGAACCTCAGCAAATATCATCAGGAACAGCTGGCGCATTTTTACATTTTCAACATTCTGATGGTACAAGGGATGATTTAAATTTAATTGCAACATTTGATGGTTCAGAAGTATTGTCATCATATCTTAGATTTTTCTTTTCAGATGGTACACAGGATAATATAGATATGGTCACTTAAATAAGGATTTTTATTTTTATAAATAATAAGAAACAAACAGTAAGTTAGTCAAACTTTTAGGCATTAAGGAGTTCACGAATGAGTAGAGCTATTCAAAGAAATGATATTTTTCAATTAGATGGGTATCGTTGGAATCGTAGAAGAGAACCAGATAAACCATTAATAACTCAATTGGCTGAGGATATGTTAGATAATGGTTTTGTAGACGTAGGTCCAGAAATTGTAAAAATCACAGTTTCGGATGAAGCTCTAACTAGATACATCGATAATATCATTGTATATTACTATGATTCCAATACTAATATTATTAATGAAGGAGCTCATGGATTAAGAGATGTAACTGCGGCATCATATGGTGGAACGTTTACCGAATGGAAAATGGATAATAATGATTTAAAAATTAAAAATATACAAGACGATCCATATACTGGATTTGGAACTGGCCATTGGGCAGATTATTTATCTGTTGATTTGCCTGGTTCGAAAAGCAATCTATTCAAAACCCAATGGCCATCCGAAAACGCGGATTATTTTGATAAGTTTTTAGGTCCAAACGCAGAATTATTTTCATATTTAAATCCAAGTCCAGCAAACCAAGACACTGATGGGAATTGGTTGAAAAGACTACCAAACATGGCAGCAAGGTTAAAAAAATCAGATGAACAAACAGGATATTTTGGATTAAGTTTTATATCAGAAAGAATTTATAGAAATGAATTCGAAAAAATTAAAAGACTTATTACAACAAGTGCAAGATTTGTCGTTGCATATCCAGACGTTAATAGTGGCATCGATTCAAAGGGAAATTTAAGAAATTATGCAGAGTATAAAGACCCATCTGGAATTATAACACACGATTTTTGGTTCTCTACATATAAGGATGAACAATTTTTTCCAGCAGATGTTACCGAACCTGCAAGATGGGAAGGTTTTATTGGGTTAAGTTCTGAACCTGGCGTATTACAATATGGAGACACTTACGAGTTTACATTGACAAGCACGAGTCAGAAAACTTCAGCTTCAATTCCAACAATAAATTCGGTTACGGTTGATAGTGATGAAGTCGAACCTTTTGTAGAAAAGATTTATGATAGTTTTGTTAATTCTGCAATTGCAAATCCATTATCTGGTTATTTGAATTTATCTGTAGACCCAACAAGAATTGGTATTATGGAAGGTTTTGCAAATAATAATTCTGTAGAACAAGCTATGACAGTAAACAGAATTCCTTATGTAAAACAATATGGAGCTACACCAACTGCTGGATTCCCATCTGGATCAAACCAAAGTTTTGCAGGCGCTGAAGACCCTAAAATCCAGCAACACCAAATTGTCCAATATAATGGTGGATATTCATTAAATTACCAGTGGTATAACCGCGCTCAACTTGGCCTTGCAAGCGGTAATTGGGGTTGGTGGGAGACTTTTGGAACAAACCGCAATGGAATGAGTCCAAACCCACTGCCCACCAAAACGTCATATATGTCAGGTTATGTACACAAACATACTATCAGTGGGTTTGATGGTGCAGACCCTGGCGATACCTTCGTGGTTAAGTTAAAAGATTTGGTTGATGAAACGGCAGATAAACCTTGGGAGGCAGATGCAATTGAAGTTTCAATATCTTTCACGGCAACAGTTCCTATGACTTCATTAGCACTAACAACTGCTATTGCAAATGAGATGAAACTAGACCCGTATATTTCGCAATATATGATTTTAAAAACTGGTACAAATTATATCGACGTAGAATATAATGAAACTTCTAGTGCATATTTAATAAGATCAAAGAAACGTACCGCAGCTAACGATAAAGAATGGGGCTTATTTAATGCCAAGTCTTCTGTGTATCAAGCAGCTGTTACGAATAACAATTTCACCGCAGGAACTTATGCTGCGACAAACTATAACTTCTGGATTGCGAACAATAGCAATCCAAATGTAAACCAGTATCGCAAAGAACAGTTTGCATGGGTTGATAATGTCGATCCGAGTCAAATATCAAGTACTTATGCAACTGATACGGTTAGATTTGGTACTGGTGGATTATTTCCAAATTCTGGCACTTTAGACACAACTACAGAACAAGGTAGTATTAAATATGTAAATCCATTCCTAGAGTTTGGGCCAACGTCTTACCCAGATGGGATTTTTGTCAGTGATGTGCCAGATTTGGCAAAGTTCGATTCTGAAGTAACGTATAATGAAAATACTTTAGTGACGAGTGACCCATTAACATTCAATTTCCAAACAACGCAGGAACCAGCTGTATCTAATGTTGGTAATATTAGATTAGCATTCCCATTGTCGAGAGATATGGGTACTTTTGCAAATCCAGTTAGTACGATTGGATGGGAAGTATTTCCGGCTATCTTAGGTAATTCAAAGGCTTCTAATTATGCATATTCATATTATCAACAAATACTGGATGATGCAGATTCTGATGTTAAAACTGAAAGACCAACAGGGCCTGAAATATCTTTTGATTATGATAAGAGGTTTTTACACCCAAATCAAACTCATGGTAGTCTAGATTTAGGGTTAACACCATCTAATGATTTCCAAATGAATATTTCAAATTTAGATATTGATTCTTTTCAATATGTCAAAGATCATTCTATGGGCCCAATTGTACTAGAAACTGGTCCGAGCTCCCCACTTTCTGGTCCAAATGGAGACCAAGCTTGGAGAATTAGATTAGATGTATCTAGAGGGTATGAAATTAAAGATGCATCTCCATATATAAATGAAGTACATATCGAACTTGGAAATAATTCTGTAGACCCTCGTTTAGTTTCAGAGAGACAATTTGAATATTTGCAAGTACATGCTGCAACAAAATATCAATTATTGAGTAATGGTGATATTACACAAACTCAAGGTGCAGATGTAACAAAACCGGCGAAAGTGAGAGAGCCAGGATTTTTGGGTGCATTAAGGCCTCAATATAATGGATACGTTCAATCTAATGTACATATAATTAATCCGTATGTATTGAGGGCACAATTAGACGATGCATTAGAATCTGAAATTAATATTAATGCCGGTAGAGTTGGTATTAAAATGGATTCAGTTGAAGGAGTTGACACCACAGGCCTTGCTGATATATTTGTAAACAATACTGGTGGATCTACCGTACAAAATGTCACATATGAAACTAGAGGTACTCCGGCTGCGCCAGTTGTAATCACTAATGGATTATTAGAGGATGGTGAATATAGATATGAAGAACAATATCTATCTGGTACTAGTACAGAATTGTTATATGATACTCCATACAATACTGGTGGTATTAGAATACAAAAAGGATTCTTTAGAAGAAGTGGAAAACAATTTTCTGATGTTGCACCATCATATCCAATGAGCTACTTCTTGACAGTTGCAGACCATGGAATAGTATTTGCAGTAAGAGATCAAGCATCATCAACAGAATCCGATGATAATGCATGGTTTGTCATACAAAAACATGTAGATTCTGTCACAGGTGAACCAGATACAACTTCTAACACACAACCAGTTCATTGTGTATATCAAACATCAGAACCCCCTGTATTATGGTCGGATTTTGGTATATATTTTTCAGATAGAAGTATCGAAACTAGACAATCTTCACTTTCGTATAAAGGATTGTATGACCGATCTGGAAACTACGTGACTGATTTTTATGTAAATCCTGTTGTCAGTGAAGAGCTTGCTGCGTTTGATATGGAAGGACAAGGTCGTTTTCGTAGGTTTGTTGTAAGAGAAAAAGATACACTAAAACCTTGGGATAGACATGTTTTTGCGGGATTGAATGAAACTGATTCTCACGCAGTTATAAATCCACTTGAGCAGTTATCATTGAATGACGAAGGTCAGTTAATTATACAATTCCCAAATAGAATTGGTACTCAACGATATTTATTTACTGGTAAAGAAATCGACCTCATTGCATTTTGTGATGGTGGTTCTGTAGGACAGGATACACTAGTATCTAGTGATAGATTTAGTGATACTGGACTTACTAATAAAACTAGAACCTATAAAGGTATGATGAGTACAAAGGCCAACGGAAATGGTATGAGAGTTCTAGTATTAAGTGATGGGTGGGGTGTTGATAATTCCTACCTTTCTTCTTGATAAGAGAGATAATGGTTAATGACTGATGTAATACCGTTAAAAGTAATAACAGACGCCGGGGGCGATTCTTATGCCCTCGGCGAGTTTACTACGTCTGAGGCTGTTGGATTGGCCCATGGTGGTACAGGAGCAACTGACGCAGCTGCGGCTCGTGCGAATTTGGGTCTTACAAATTTATCTATAGAATTTGAAAGATATAACATTTCAACTCCTTCAGTGAGTTGGGTGATTACTCACAATAAAAACACCACACAATTCAGCGAAAAACTTTTTGATTCAAATGGAGACCAATTTTACGCATATGTAGAAACATTAGATGTAAATTCTTTCAAGGTACACCTGTCAGAAAGTATAAGTGGTTATGTAGACGTATTTTTTGACGGAACTTCATTAGTAACATAAACATAGAAACTAAATATTATAAATATCAGTATATAAAAAAAATAAAAACCTTGGAGTAAGACACGATGCCTAGATATGTAAAATTTCATGGTTTAGAGTTAGCAGATAATTCGTTTATTGAGAATTTACGAGTTGAGAAACTTACCTCTGACCCAACCCCGTCTGAACCTGGCAGACTGTGGTACAACACTACGGACAAAGTATTCAAATTTTCTTCGTTAGATAGTGGCGGCGCAGTTATAACACACCAAGCCGTCTCCCTAGATGAACTAACGGCAGAAGTCGCAACTTTAAATGCAACAATCAATGCAGAAGTTGCAAACAGAACTACTGCAGATACTACGTTACAGACGCAAATTGATACACTAGAAACCGCAATAGATAATGTGGAGGCATCTATTACCTTTGCAGTTTCTACTATAACTGGAGCATATGTAATTGGTGGAGATAGTAATCCCGCACTTAAATTGCAGCCAGGAATTACATATAAATTCGAATTAAATGCCTCTGGCCATCCATTCAGAATTCTTACTGATGCAACAAACCCTGCAACAGAATACAATGATGGTGTAAGTCACGATGATGGTGCTGGTACAGTTGTTACCGGCACTAATGCACAAGGAAAAGAAAGTGGTACATTAATCTTTAAAGTACCAATGGATTCGCCAGATTATTTGTATTATGTTTGTGATAACCATCCATCTACAATGGTTGGAACTTTAAAGACAACATCATTCCCTGCAGAAGTGCAAGTAGAAATTGATGACATTGAAACTGGAGCTGGATTAGAAACAGATGGTTCATATCTAGCGGACAACACAACAAATTATCTTACAGCAGCAACTTCATTAAAGAATGCAGACTTTCTATTAGATAGTGCGGTGCAAGGTGTACAAAATGAATTAGACAGTACACAGAACGGGGCAGGCCTAGGTTCAGGTGGTACTTATAGTGCAGATTCTGGTACAAACTATTTAACAACTGCAACATCACTCAAAAATGCAGACGCAACTTTAGATGGACAACTAAAAACCACAAATGATAATTTATCTGCAGAAATAACAGCAAGAACAAATGCAGACGTTACAATCAATACTGCAATTACAAATTTACAATCTGAATTAGATGTCACACAAACTGGAGCAGGTCTTGCCACGGACGGCACTTTCAGTGCAAATTCTGGTACAAATTATCTTACTGCAGCGACTTCATTAAAGGATGCAGATGAAAAACTTGATACTGCATTAAACTCTTTACAATCAGAAGTTGACGCAACACAAACTGGGGCCGGATTAGGTACTAATGGTGCATACACTGCAAATTCATCTTCTAACTATATTACAGGTGCAACAGATTTAACTGATGCAGACGATTTATTAGATGCACAAATTAAAACTACTGCAGATAATGCCAATACAAAAGTTAGTAAATCTGGTGATACCATGTCTGGTAATTTGGATATGGGCAACAATAGAATTATTAGTGTTGCTAATCCGACCGATCCAACAGATGCTGCGAACAAAGAATACGTCGATAGTGTGGCCACTGGTTTAGATGTAAAAGAATCTGTTAGAGTTGCAACTACCTCAAATATTTCAAATTTATCAAGTGTAACAACCGTTGACGGTGTAACATTGGTTGATGGTGACAGAGTACTTGTTAAAGACCAAAGTACTGGTTCAGAAAATGGTATTTATACCTATACACTATCTACCACAACTCTTGCTCGTTCGGATGATGCAGACACTGGTGATATATTAACTTCTGGTACATTTACCTTTGTAGAAGAAGGTACACTAAATGCAGACAATGGTTATGTACTTATAACTGACGGTTCTATTACAGTTGGTACAACATCAATATCTTTTGAACAATTCTCTGGTGCCGGACAAATTATTGCTGGAGCTGGTATTCAAAAAAGTGGTAATGAATTATTTCTAAACTTTGGTGCCGGTGTTTCAGAATTACCTTCAGATGAAATTGGTATTGATGTACGTTCAGATGGTGGTTTGATGTTGACTGCAGATGGTTCGACAGATTCGGTCGCCACTGGGGCAAATCTCGCAATCAGAATAGATGGTAGTTCACTTTCAACGTCATCAACTGGTTTAAAACTTGATTCATCTATCACTACCAGTATTAGTGATAACGCAACTGCAATTACAACTTTACAAACTGAAGTTGATGCAATTGAAACTGCAGCTGGATTGAATACCGATGGTACATATGCCGCGCCATCTGGTACAAATTATATTGATACAGCAACTAGTATTGCAAATGCAAATGTATTGTTGGATACTGCAGTAAAAGACAGTTACGATACTATAGAATCTCTAGTTTTAGATTTAGAATCTGATTTGGCAACAGAACAAGCGCAAAGAATTTCTGCGGATAGTTCAATTCGTACAGATGTTAATAGTTTAAGATTTACATATCAATCTACTGCCACTGCAACAACCCATACAATTTCTCACAATTTAAATACAAACTTTCTCTTAATTCAGTGTATGGTATTAGGTGATGATAATCTATATGCCAATGATGTAGTACCAATCGAAGAAACTGATGCAAATACTCTCACTGTATATCTTACAGAATCGAGACATGTTCGTGTTTCAGTAATGGCAATGACCGATATTTAAAACTCTAAAAACTAAATTATTCTTTAGATAGGGGGCCAAGCCCCCTATTTTTTTATATAAATATAAGAAAGGGGTTTTTAAAAATGCAAGAATTAAAATATTATGATCTGTCTATTATTGATGATCCAAAAGAAATAAAAAGTATTATGGGCGAATCAATTTCTATGTTGAAACAGAATGCATTATTAACAAACTTCCATAAAGATGATTTAAGAGAAAAGTATGCGGAACAAGTTTCTGTTGTTCAAAACTATCTTACACAAATGGAGATTAAGTTAGAACATGAGTAGGACTATACATCCAACACAAATAGTTGCATGGATACAGAAAATTGAAAAAAATTTGGAAAATTTTAATTTTGATGATAAATCTGCATCCAAGATAGAAAAATTAGAATATATTAGATATCAAAGACATTTGTTTGAAATCATAAAAATGGCTTTGTCTGGAAAAGTATACTTTGTAGGCACTGCTCAGGACATTAGATTTAGAGAAGATGACGATGACACAGAAAACTAGAACAGTAAATATGAATAATATAAGAGTCAAAGGTACTTTGACTTTTGCGACCAATCATTTAGATTTTCCTATGTATCCAGAAGTTGGGGAGACTGCGTTAGTACGCGGCGCGTTATATATTTACACAAAACTTGATGGAATTAAAACATGGTATCAACTAACTGAAAAAAGAGATACATATTTTCATATTCAAAATTACAATGAAAGAAAATGGATTATTAATCATAATTTTCGTACAGATGCAAACTCATTTTTTGTATATGTTGAAGATAATTTGACAACCAATTATGATGTAACATATAAAGATGATAATAGAATAGAGTTATCTTTTAATGAACTTGTAAAGGGTAGTGTTACGGTATTTAAATACCCAGAAATTAATACATTAGATATCACTGCAGATTCTGCACATATCAAGAAAAATTTTAAATGGTCTGCAGGATTTTCCACAATCTCAAAATTTCCCCACCCATATTTACATAATGGTATGGTTACTGTTGCCAAAGATACAGGATTATTGTATTATTCTGATGGTAGAAAATGGAAAAAAATTATCACAGAATCAAACACAGATGAATTAAAATCTAATGTAGTGGATCAAATTCGTCATTTATTTAATTCTATAGACTATAAAACTATTCAGAATACACCAGATTTAAAAACATTAAAAGTTGATTGGAAATATTTACAAAACAAACCAGAGCTTGGTACAAAAAACTATAAAGAATTGAATAATACCCCAAAATTAATATATTCTAGAATGCAAAAAGTAGAAACTCAAAGTAGATTAAAATATACATTTGTAGATAACATGGGGAAAAATTTGTTTATAAATAGTTCGTGGATACAGGTATTTACAGATGGAAAATTAGTATGTCCAACAAAGTACATATTATTAAATGAATACGAAATACAATTTACGAATGGACAAGAGTTAAATTCTGAAATCCAGATCGTAACTATTGGTTAAGGTAGAAATATGGCAGATTCGAATTTAACAGGTTCTATTAATGATTTGGTGGCAAGATGTACATCATTAATTCCTACTGCGAATGCAAAAGAACTATTTGACATATCTTTATGTCTAAAATCTATTAATCGAACAGAAAACAACACAGTAGAAAATTTAATTTCTACTAGAGTAGGTAATTTATTATCTACTGCAACTCCTCTAGAAAAACACTATCTTTCTAGAGCAGTTTATAACATGTTAGAAACAAATGTAGTAGTAGGTGTAGACTTACCCACTAAAACTGGTCACACAAATAAACTATTAGAAACAAATGGTATTTCTACAAATTGGAGTAAAGTAGATTCTACTGATGTTACTGGTTTAGATTTTACAGCTGCGGCCGATGGTAAAGCACTAGGATTTGACGGTACAAATATTTCGGCAGTTGATTCCCCATTCTCAAGTATAGAAACAATTTCATCATCTGCAAATTTAGTATCTGGTACAACTGGACAATTTATTTATGCAATTGCAGAAGATACATATCATTATTGGAATGGTAGTGCATGGCAAGAAATAACTACAGAATCTATTCCAGATTGGGATTATGATGCGGATGTCATTGGTACTTGGAGCGGGCAGGGGCAGTATTATGCAACGGCACAAAACCAAATTTATAAAGCTGGCGGTATGTGGATTAATTCGGACGGTACAAAATTATATATTAGTGTTCAAGCAGGTTCCGGTGGGATTCAAGTTTATAGCATGAGTACTCCATATTTATATTCAACGTTGTCACATGATTATACAGGACAAATGTATATTAATGCATATGGTGGTTTTGATTTTACTGGTGATGGGATGAAAATAGTTTACACTAAAGATGGGCTACATTATCCATATTATAATAATTTAAATAATGCGTTTGACGTTTCCACTAGAAATGGGTCACATGTAACTGTGACCCAAATATCGCCTGGAATAGATGTTGGAGATTTTAAATTTTCATCTGACGGCACAAAAGCTTTTGTACTCTGTGGTGATACTGGAACAAACACCAAAGTGAGAACGTGGGATCTATCAACTGCATATGATGTATCAACAGCAACCGAAGATACATCAAACCAAATCGACTTTTATGCTAAAGATGGAAACAACGCTCGAGCGGTCTCATGCATTCAATTTAATCCGTTAGGCACAGTTTTATATTTTATTGCTACGCACAACCACACGTTTTGTTCCTATCCTCTTTCTACTCCATGGGATGTTTCAACAGCAGGAACAATAAGCGCTGACGGCCCACATGGAGTGGCTAGCTTAATGAGATTCACTATAAGAAAAGATGATGGGTCTACAGTATTTTTGATGAGTGATCAGAATGTAAATCTTGCAAGAATTTATCATAGAACTCTATAATAGGAATTAAAGGATGGCAGATTCAAATTTAAATACATCAACATCGGCAGTCATATCTAGAGTTGGAACACTAATTAGTAGTGCATCTGCAGAAGAATTGTTGAAATTATGTAGAACAAATGTTTTTTTAGATCAAACAGAAAATTCAACACTAGAAGTTGCGGTAGACACTCGCGTTTCTTCCTTATCATCTACTGCGACAGCATCAGATCTTTCTAAACTTGGTAGGGCGGTTGGTTTAATGTTAGATCCAGTATATTCTGCGACAGTTGGTGAAATTATTCCAAGTCAAACAGGATCTGCAAATACATTTTTATCAACAGATGGAAATCAAGATGAATGGAATGGTGCTATAATAAGAAATATAACAGAAATTGGAGATGAAGTTCCAAATGATAATGATATATTGTTATATGACGGCACATCTAAATTTAATTCATCTATACCACAAATTCAATCAGTTGCAACTTCAGGAGACATTCCAGTTTCTGGTTCAGTCACTGGCCAAGTTGTGCATGTACAAGCAGACGATACATTCCAGATTTGGAATGGAACTAGTTGGGGATAATTAAATGGCAGATACAACATTTCATTCTACAATCAATTCTATTATTACAGATTTAAAAACCAGTATTCCTACAGCGAATGCTGACGATTTACTTAAATATGCAAGAGTAATTAAGAATATTAAACAAACAGAAAATGATGACTTAGAACAGTTATTAAATACTAGATTAAATAGTCTGTTGTCTGGTGCAAATGATGTGGCCACAATTACAAAGTTATCTTTAGTGGTTAGTAAAGTATTGGACTTAGTAACACCAAATACATCAAGTGGTGCAGAATTACCAAGACAAGATGGTCAGGCCGGGGAATTCTTAAAAACTGATGGTACTAATATGTCTTGGTCTGAAATTGTAAAGGCAGATATTAGAGATATAGATCACAGTAGTTTATCTTTGGGGGATGTTTTAGTATATAACAATACTACAAATAAATTTACAGGTATCGCAACTCTTACAACAAATATAAAAATTAATAGTTATGTAGATTATGCAAGTTTTCCAGTAAATGGTAGTGATTTTACTTTTGCACTCGCACAAGACACCAACAAAGTATATGCATATGCAAATAGCCAATGGATTGAATGGGGTTCTATCTAATGTCAGAAACTAATTATCATAATGGTGTTTCTTACTCATATATGATAACTAATGCCTCGAGCGGAAATACTACCAAAAAATATGCAATTGGTACTAATAGAGTTTCCGAAAATAATTATATAACTAACTTGCCTGTAAAGTATAATGGGGGATATATTTTATCCCTAAATCAATCAGGTATGAAAATTGCACAACAAAAAGATAAAACTAAAATATTCTATAATAATCCAAATGATAATATAGTATATAAATCTTATAAGTCAAACAATAATTCTAAAAATTTTTCTGGCACATCATTTCCAATTTTATTTAACGGACATATTGCTGTGGCCAATTTCGAAGATAATCGATTTGAAGTTTGTGGGAAATATAGTTCTAAATTTATAAAAGGTTTAGTTATTTCGGATGGTGCAAGTAGTAATAGATTTTTATTTGTATTTGAAGATTATTTTATTCTCTGTAACAACAACATGGAGAGTATAACACAGATTAGTATAGATGACAAGATAAAAAACATTGAAATAGGAGAAAAGACTTCAAAACTAGGTATTGCTGTATCTGGAAATAAGTATACATATTTTCTCCATTTTGACGAAAAGTTGAATATCATTAAAAAAATAAAATACTATCATTCATCAAATTCAATTACTATAACAGATAACAATGTAATATATTCAATTACGGATACCCACTATTATAAACTTGGCCAGAATGTATGGAAATCGAATATAAGTCTTCCAGATTATATATTTTATGATAAAAATATTATATTAGTAGATGATGAAAATTATTTAACAGTTAAATCAGAAATTGGTAGAGTAGAAAAAAATGGAAGTTATCTTTTAACAAGAATTCATTATTCTATTACTCAAGTAGAAAATTTTGATATTAATATTAATAGAAGTCAAAAAATTCCTACCATATTTAATATGAAAGAAACAACTATAAAAAATGCACTTTCTTAAAATATAAATAGTACAGAAAGTTAAGAGGAAGATAAGTTGGCAGATTCAAATTTAAACAGTTCTATTTCTGCACTAGTAAGTGATTTACAGAATCAAATTGCAACCGCAACTGTAACTGAATTACTTCTTATAACTAGAGCGGCAAAAGCAATTGGACACACAGAAAACACTGCAATCGAAATTGCGGTAAATACTCGCGTCAACCAATTAACGTCCACTGCTACAGCAGATGAATTAGAAAAACTCGCACGAGCTGTTGATAACTTAACAGACACGGCCAGCGCGGCAACTGTAACAACCTCTATAAGTGACCATACTGATGTAGATACAACCACTACCCCACCAACTGATGGCCAGGCATTGATATGGGAAAATTCTACGGCATTATGGAAACCAGAAGATGTTTCGTCAGATTCTTACACTGATATATTACCAGATACAACTGCAACTTATGACTTAGGTAGTCCTTCAAAAACTTGGGTTGATGTATATGCATCAAATATAAAAGGTCTTGATGCACCCATAAATGATACTGATTCTGCAAGAAAAAAATATGTAGACGATTTATTTGCGAGTGCGGTAGTAACTGTAAATTCTGTTAATGGTTATCAGGGATCGGTGTTACTTACTACAGATGATGTAGATGAAGGAATTTATAATTTATATTATGATGACACAAAAGTAGATTCACACTTAAATCAAACTAGTGCAACCAACAATCAAATTCTTTCTTGGAATGGAACTGATTATGCATGGGTTGAAAATTCGTCATTCAGTACCGCGACAGTAACAACCTCTGGCGGAAAGTATTATATTGATGGTGAACAACAAGTAATTCTAACATTACAGCCTGGAAGAACATATCGTTTCGATCAATCTGACGCATCGAACACTTCACACCCACTTAAATTTTCAGAAGTTTCTGATGGTACGCACGCTGGAGGCGGCGCGACAGAATATACGACAGGTGTAACCGTAAATGGTACTGCCGGTTCTGCTAGTGCATATGTAGAAATCGTAGTCACAAATGCAACACCTAGGCTGCATTATTATTGTGCGAATCACAGCGGCATGGGTGGCAAAGTCGGTGTTGGTAAGGAAATGTTTGTTGAACGTATTACTTCTGATACGTGGATTACAGGGCCCATTCAAACTACCACAGTGAATGTAGCCACTGGTGGGTCGATCAGCGCACAACTTGCGACATTGGACTTTACTAATACTACGGTAAATTTTAGTGGTGCATCTATAACTGGACTTAGTAATTCTGATGTCGATTTGGCAAATATTGCAGATAACGCACAGGGCGTAGTTGTTACAGGTAAAGTGGCCGCCGGTAGTTTAGACTTAGCTATAGGTGGTAGTATCAATGGACAACTTACAACTTTAGACTTTAGGGATACTACGGTAAATTTTAGTGGTGCAAATATATCTGGACTTGATGATACCGTTCAAGATGAGGTAGATTTTCATCTGAATAAAAATAATGCGGGTGGTTCAACTATTATATCAGATGGTAAAGTACTAAGTTGGAATGCTACAGGTGGAATACAAGGTACAGGTGATTATGAGTGGATCGATACTAGTGGGAGTACTGCTGGTGCATTAGGTACACTTACAAAAACATTTACACAGAATGAAGAAGCCGAAATAACACTCTTAGAGACTATCTCTCCAGTGCCAAATGTAAGTGTGTTTAAAGAAGTACCACAGGGTGCATCGACATCCAAAGGAAATTGGGATGTTAACGCAAACGCAACCAATTATGACTTCTTTGATGAGAAACCTATTTCTTATGCTAGTTCAACATTAACACCAAGTGCAACAGGTGATGGTACATTTAGTACCGCTTTTAACGCATCAGATGTAGGTAAGAAAGTTGTAGGTAACTCTGGATCTGCTATTATTACTGGTACTTCTGGTACATATACTTCAGTCACGGCATTTGCAGACACATCAGCCATTTCTTCTTGGCAGTTATTTGGCGCTCAAGGTAAGTCTGATGGATCTGGTATTCAATTGAGTGGTTTTCAGAATGGATATGATATTGCAAATGCGAGTTATGACAATGTAAGTTTTAGTCTACAAGCACAAGATTCGGGATCAGCGCCGCAGAATACATATACTGGTCCAAATTCACTAAGATTTAACAATGACGGTACAAAAATGTATTTTGTTGCCGGCAACTCATTAGATCATATTTTTGAATACGATCTTTCGACTGCATGGGATTTGAGTAGTGCATCGTATAATAACTCAAATCTTGTTGTAACTTCACAAACAACTAGTCCTACTGGTATTGAATTTAGTTCAGATGGAACTAAATTGTTCTTGGCCGATCAGGATCAAGACAAAATTTGGAAATATAATCTTTCGACTGCATGGGATTTGAGTAGTGCATCATATAGCAATAACCAAACTCCAGGCGATATATTACGAAATCTAGATGCTAAACCTGGCGGATTGGTTATAAATTCAGATGGTACAAGAATTCTTTGGTTGGGAAAGAGTAATGAGAGAGTTTATCAAATGACACTTTCTACTGCCTATGATCTCAGTACTGCAAGCATGGACACTAAATTGAATGGCACCACCGCATACGTTGATATTAGTGCGCTCGGAACAGCGATGACCGATATTAACATTAGTTCAGACGGTAAAAAACTATTTTTAGTTAATGGTTACGGAACTACAGGAATATATCAATATGACCTCGCAAATCCATATGAAATAAACGATGGTTCTACTAATTCAAATCAAGGAACTGCATCATATAACAACATATCTTTTTCATTCCCACAAGATGGAAGGCCTTCTTCTGTAGCATTTGATACTCTTGGAACCAAGATGTATGCTGTAGGAATGGACAATGATACAGTCTATCAATATTCTACTGGTGAAACTGCAACTCCATACTCTCAATACTTTCCAGCACTGACTACTACAGGTGGTCAAATCAATTCATCATCGTGGATTGATCTCGATTCTATGGTTGCAGATGAAACCAAGAATGATGGTGATGTATTCTATGCAGTTTCTACAGATGACAGAACATCTTGGGGTGTTATCAAAGATGGTGACGGTGTAAGAAAGATTGCAAGAAACAATTCTGGCACTTGGCAGTATAATAACGATGCGGGTACTACAGTGACCGTAGGTTATGACTTAGCAAATGGATCTTATGTAACCATGTCTGCTGAACTTTCACAAACTGAAGGTTATCAATACATGTATTTCAAACCAGACGGTACTAAAGTCTGGGTTGGTGGTTTTGTGCAGGATACGATCTATGAGTATGATTTAGGAACTGCATGGGATTTAAGCACAATATCATATGGAAGGTCTAAAGCCTTCAGTACATCATCTCAGTCTGTGGGATTTTTCTTTAAGCCAGATGGAACTAGAGCATATATAGCACATTCCAATGGGCCAGTATATCAATTAAACATGAATACCCCATGGAATATTTCTACTGCACAAACATCCTATGGCACTTATAATACGAGTAACACAAGCAATGGAATATTTTTTAAATCAGACGGAACAAAATTTTATAAGATAGATGGATCAACTGGAAGAGAACTCAAACAGTTTTCTATGACTACCGCATGGGATGTAACTACTGCTTCTGTTGACCACACCGTAACAATACCCACGAATCAGGGTGTGACAAGTGGTGGTACAGCAATCTCAGGAAATGATATTTGGTTTAGCAGCGACGGAACCAACTTCTTTTTCCCTCACTGGAATGGTGGAAACAATTCCAGCATTCCTAAAGGTGTCGCAAAATTTAGTTTAAGTACTGCTTGGGATATAAGTAGTACAATTACATATGTAGAGAACATAAAACAAGCAGATGGGGGTGGAACAATTCTTAATTGGTTGCCGACTGCGGTTAACTTTAAGCCCGATGGATCAAAGATGTATATGATAACTGGTGAAAATACTTCAACATCCCCGGCCCGCAGAATATTTGAATTTTCTACTGGTGGAACCAACATTGTGTATGATACCTCTGAAACTTGGGTTGACGGCACAAACAACAACGAACATGCAACATTACAAGAAGCTCTTGGCGCTCAGTCATTCAACAGAATGGCCAAGGCACAACTCCAAGCAGTCACAGATCCAAACCACTATGTTCTTGGAGATACTCTTGACCTTATGATTGCACCGTATGCGGCATCTGGCAGTAGCCCAATATCAGATGGTGTTACTATTGGATATCAGGCAGCTGCATTGATTGAACAGGCAATCAATGGTACTGATTATAAAGCAGAGTTTCCAGCGACAAACAAAGTAAAGATCAAATCTCTTGCAGCACAAAACTTAAAGATAAGAATTATATAAAACAACAAAATTAAAAACATATAAATAGTCGTATAAACCAAGAGGTATGACTATGGCAACCGTTACAACCAGAACTGAATTCAAAAATTATTGCCTCCGTAAACTCGGCTCTCCAGTAATTGAAATTAATGTGGCCGATGAACAGATCGAAGATAGAATTGATGATGCATTCGAATATTATAGAGATTATCACTATGATGCAGTCGAAGATGTTTATCTAAAGCATAAAATTACTGCAGACGATATCACAAATAAATGGATTCCCATTCCGAATACAATCATTGGAGTTAAACAAATTTTACCTCTATACGAGAGTGGAAAGACTGCAATGAATATGTTTGATGTAAGATATCAAATGTTCTTGAATGATATATACAATCTTTCAAGTACAGAAATGTTAACATATGAATTAACGCAATCACACATTCAAATGGTTAATGATATGTTAGACGGCCGCCCACAAATTAGATATAATAGACATTTAAATAAATTAAACATTGACATTGATTGGTCAGATGCGATTTCAGAAGATGATTATATTATTGTAGAAGCAACTAAAGTTATTGATCCAGATACATACCCAGATGTTTGGAACGACAGATGGTTGAAAAGATATACAACAGCACTTATTAAAAAACAATGGGGTGAAAATCTTTCCAAATATGAAGGCGTTACAATGCCAGGCGGTGTGACTTTTAATGGACAAAGAATTATCGATGAAGCATCAGAGGAAATTACTAAACTTGAAGAAGAAATGAGTTTAAATTATGAACTTCCAGTTGATATAATGATCGGATAATATAATGGCGACTAACCAATATTTTAATACGACAGCTGTTGTTAATGAACAAAGTTTAGTGGAAAATCTTGTAGTAGAGTCCATTCAAATTCATGGTCAAGATTTTTATTATATTAAAAGAGATTTGGTTAACGCAGACACAGTATTTAATGAAGATACACTATCAAAATATGAAACTGCATGGCAGATTGAAATGTATATAGAGGATACTGATGGGTTTCAAGGAGAAGGAGATTTTCTTTCTAAATTCGGACTTGAAGTTAGAGATCAACTTAATGTTGTCGTATCCAAAAAAAGATTTGCAGAAGAAAAACCAGATTATGATACTCCCAGAGAAGGTGATTTAATATACTGGCCATTAGTAGATAAAATTTTCGAGATTCAATTTGTAGAAGATGAGGCTTCATTTTATCAGTTAGGTAAAATTTATGTATATAGATTACAAACAGAAGTTTGGGAGTACTCACACGAATCTATAAACACTGGAATTGACGAAATTGATGATATTGTAGATACTCATATGTTCTCTGTTGATATGACGTTGGGTACAGGTGCTGGGGATTACACAGTTGGTGAACAAGTATATCAGGGTGGTACTTTAGAAACTGCAGATGCAAAAGGTCAGGTTGTTACATGGAACGCTGGCAGTAAGGTCTTAAAGGTAAATCATCTTACTGGTGATTTTACAAGTAATGTTAATGTTATAGGAGCACAGTCAGGAACTTCTTATCTATTAGGTGCAACACAAGAGTTGATATATACGCAAGATAGGACTGTAGATAATGATATATTTACTACATCAGCCCAGGCAGATGATATTATAGACTTTTCGGTAACAAATCCATTTAGTGAGGGTTATTAATGTTAGGTAAAGTACCACAGTATAGAAGTACAGTTAGAAACTATGTGATTGCATTTGGTGAAATCTTTAATGATATTACTATCGAAAGAAAAGATTCTACAGGCGCGATTGAAAAATATATTAAAGTACCATTATCATATGGTCCGACCGAAAAGTTTTTAAGTAGATTAGATGCAACTTCATCCAATAATGAAGTTGCAATAGTATTACCTAGAATGTCTTTTGAAATTGCCGGTATATCATACGATCCTACTAGAAAAAGAAATAAACTTCGCGGCGTAAGAAAACCAAAAGAATTGGGAACTATAACAAGTGATTTTATATACAATCCTGTTCCATATGATATAGACTTCACATTATCCCTTATGGTAAAAAATGCAGAAGATGGCACACAAATTTTAGAGCAAATACTTCCATTTTTTACACCATCGTTTAATGTTCCAATAAAAGAAGTTGCAGAATTTGATATGGTTAATGATACACCATTTATTTTAAATTCTGTGGATGTACAGGATGATTATGAGGGAGATTATCTCACCAGAAGATCTTTAATCTGGAGTTTAGGATTTACAATTAAAGGACATATCTGGGGTAGTTCAAGTTCTAAAGATGTTATTAATACAGCAATTACTAATATTTCTGAATTAGATGGTAATGAAACTCGACAATTGAGTACTGCAACAGTACCTAATGATTTTGGTTTTGGTGCAGACCTTCCAGAATAATGGAGAATGATATGAGTGATAAAGAAATAGATTCAAAATTAAATGAAGTGTTGGAAGTAAAAGATGATGATTATCATCCTGTAGAAATTCAGTCAAGTACAGAACTGGAATATATCGATACATCAGAAGAAAGAAATCATGATATTAAAAATGATTATGAATTTCGTAGAGAGAAATTATATCAATTAGTATCAAAAGGTGAAGATGCTTTAGAAAATTTATTACACTTAGCAAAAGAATCCGATCACCCAAGAGCATATGAAGTTTTTGGACAACTTATGAAGGCAAACATGGATGCAGTTAAAGATTTGACTGATCTACAAAAAGACATGAATAAGATAGAAAATGAAAAAGGCGGAAAAGGTCCGAATAAAGTTGTCAATAACAATTCAGTTTTTGTTGGAAATACAAATGAATTGTTAGAAATGCTTAAAGGTAAGAATAGAGAATGAGTGAATTTTATAATAATAATCCAAATTTAAAAGCTGCTGGAATTAATATTGAGTGGACAGAAGAGCAGGCAAAAGAATATGTAAAGTGTATGGAAGATCCAGTATATTTTATTAAAACATATATGAAAATTGTAAATGTTGATACTGGACTTGTAAATTTTGATCTGTATCCCTTTCAAGAAAATATGATTCAAAACTTTTATGATAATCGTTTTACTATTTGTAAAATTGGTAGACAGTCTGGAAAATCAATCACATGTATTGCATTCTTCTTACATTATATACTTTTCAATAAAGATGTATCAGTTGCATTACTCGCGAACAAACTTGCAACCGCAAGAGAATTATTGGGTAGATTGCAGATGGCATACGAACATCTACCAAAATGGTTGCAGCAAGGTGTTGTTGTTTGGAATAAAGGTAATATAGAATTAGAAAATGGTGCTAAGGTTATGGCCGCTGCAACATCATCTAGTGCGATACGTGGTGGATCATTTAACATATTATTTCTAGACGAATTTGCATTTGTTCCAAATGAATTGGCAGAAGAATTCTTTAACTCAGTTTATCCTACAATTTCATCTGGACAATCTACAAAGGTTATTATTGTTTCTACACCACAAGGTATGAATCACTTTTATAAACTTTGGAGTGACGCGGCAGAAGGTAGAAATACATACGTACCGATAGAGGTACATTGGTCAGAAGTGCCGGGCAGGGATGATAACTGGAAGGCAATGACAATAAAAAATACCAGTGAACAGCAGTTTAAACAAGAGTTCGATACTGAGTTTTTAGGTTCTACCAATACACTGATACATACTGCAAAATTGAAAAACTTGGTATTTAAAAATCCCAAGAGAAAAAATAATGGGGTTATGTATTATGATCTACCAAAAGATCAACATTTATATTTTTTAACTGTAGATGTTGCTCGAGGCCGTGGTGGAGACTATTCAGCATTTTCAGTTTTTGATGCAACAGAAGTACCTTTTAAACAGGTTGCGACATATCGAAACAACGAAATTCCACCTTTAGTTTATCCAAATATTATTAAAAATGTCGCTAAGATATATAATGATGCATATATCTTAGTTGAAATCAATGACGTTGGCCAACAAGTCAGTGATATACTTTATCATGAACACGAATATGAAAACATGATTACTGTACAATCAGATCCAAGAAAAGGACAAACTATCTCAAGTGGATTTGGAAAATCATACACAATAGGAATAAGAACTACTAAAGCCACGAAAAAAACAGGTTGTTTTAATTTAAAAAGTTTAGTAGAAGAAGATAAATTAATAATTGCAGATTATGAAACTATAAATGAACTTTCATCATTTGTTTCAAAAGGACATAAATTTGAAGCTGAAGCCGATAGGACAGATGATTTAGTAGATACATTAATATTATTTTCATGGATGACTACAGAAACTTATTTTAAGGATCTGTGTGATAAAGATACAAGACAAGAAATATATGAAGAAAGACTACGTATGTTAGAAGAAAATATGTTACCTTTTGGTTTTGTGCATTCTGGCGCGGAGATTGAGACTTTTGTAGACTCAGCTGGCGATAGATGGTTCGGTAACGATCATTAAATCATATTTTTTATAAATAAATTATGAAACATACAAAAAGAGTTGAATTTAACAAAACTAAAACTATTAATATAGAGGAGATGAAAAATGCCATTCCAAGTAAGTCCAGGCGTTAATGTTTCAGAAATAGATCTCACTACTTCTACCCCATCAGTTGCTACGTCAATTGGTGCGTTAGTAGGAAAATTCTCATGGGGGCCCGTGGGAGAAATAGTGAATATCAGCACTGAAACGGAATTAGTTAAATATTTCGGCAAACCAACATCTGAAAATTATCAGTCTTGGTTTACTGCCGCGAATTTCCTTGCATATGCAAGTTCTCTTAGAGTTAACAGAGTTATTGGTGCAGGCGCATTAAATTCTGTTGCTGGTATTGCAGGGTCATCGACTCCTGTTGATGCTACGGAAGATTTCGTCGGAGTCGCGGAAGCAACTGATAACCTTACAGGTGTCGGTGCTACAACCCAAAACGAAACTGGTGACGGTACTACTGCATCAATTACGTTAAATTCTGCCCCAGCTGGTACTGCTTCAGTATCCGTTAATGGTGTGACTTTAACTCCAGATGTACAATATACAATCACTGGTACTACATTAGACTTTGCTGCTGGTACTGCACCATATGGTGCGCCTGCAAACTCACATGCAATTGTAATTACTGTAACAGCGAAAAGTGTATTTACTCTTTCAAGAGATGCATTTGGAGAGACCGTTGCAGTAACTGTAGGTGGTGCTTCAGACACAAACATTTCTGTTGATGGAACATCTCTTACATTCACAAACCCTCCTGCAGACGGTGCGGCCATTGTTGCAACCATCCCTGCAAGAACTAGGTTTACAATTTCAGAAAATGTAGATGCGACAGATACTGTCGGTGTTACTGTAGCTGCGGTAGACCAAACTGTAACTACAGATTATTCTGTTAGTGGCCAAGTTGTTACATTTGTATCTGCCCCTGCAGACTCTGCAGCAGTACAAATTAAAGTATTTGGTGCCCCAACAGTTAACTACACATATACACCAGTATTGATTAAGTCTGTAGATGATATCACATTCAATAGTGGACAAGGTGGTGGTGCAGTATTCGCCGCGCGTTGTGCTGGTACTGATGGTGATAAATTTAAAACTTATATGGTTGACGCAGCAACATTCTCAGAATTACCTGCAAACCTAAAAAGTTTATTCAATACTGCTCCATCAGTTGGTGAAGTACATGTACTAGTAGTACAAAGAAACACAAACGGTTCTGAAACTGTACTTGAAAGATATGAGTATTTGTCAAAGGCATCTAATGGTAAAGCAGAAGATGGTAAAAACATGTACTATAAAGAAGTAATTAATCTTTCTTCTGAATATGTATGGGTAATTAATCACCCTGCAGATGGTACTGATTGGGGTTCTGAGGAATCAATTTCCAAAGCTCTTTCATCGTTTGCATCTTTGACTAGTGCAGAAGTATCAACATTTAGTGGTGGTAACAACGGCACTGCACCAACTGCTGCAGAAGTTATTAGTGGATATGACTTATATGCTGACCCAGAGTTAGTAGATGTATCATTAGTAATGAGTGGACAATGGGCAGATATTGCCAGTGGTAATACAGTATTACAACACATTGTACAAAACATTTGTGAAGTAAGAAAAGATTGTGTTGCACTCTTGTCACCACGTTATGTGGATGTTAAGTCAGGTTCTGCACAGAATATCGTTTCATACTTTAATACAACAGTAGGTGCATTTAGTAACTATGCATTTGTAGACTCAAACTTCAAATATCAATATGATAAGTACAATGATGTATATCGTTGGGTGCCTTTCAATGGTGATATTGCTGGATTGATGGCACGTACAGATGCTGAAAGAGATACATGGTTTTCTCCTGCTGGATTTAATCGTGGTGTTATTAAGAATGTTATCAAGGTTGCATGGAATCAAAATAAAACGGATAGAGATGATTTATATAAAGCATCGATTAACCCTGTTGTCACATTTCCTGGCCAAGGCACAATCCTTTATGGTGATAAAACATTCACCAATAAACCAAGTGCGTTTGACAGAATTAATGTACGTAGATTGTTTATCATACTTGAAAAATCTATCGCAACTGCTTCTAAGTTTACATTGTTTGAATTTAACGATGAATTCACAAGATCGCAGTTTGTATCCTTGGTAGAACCTTTCCTTAGAGATGTTAAGGGTAGAAGGGGTATCTACGACTTCTTAGTTGTCTGTGATGAAACTAACAACACTTCAGAAGTTGTTGATAGAAATGAATTCATTGGAGACATTTACATCAAACCAGCACGTTCTATCAACTATATTCAACTTAACTTTGTTGCAGTACGCACAGGGGTAAGTTTTGAAGAAGTTGTTGGCCAAGCTTAAAAAAGTATTATAAATAAAAGTAAATAGATTAACAAGGAGAAAAAAAAATGGCATTCGATATCTCTGCATTTAAGTCCAACTTAACCGCTGGGGGTGCAAGACCGAATCTATTTGAGGCAGTTGTGAATAATCCAATCAACACAGCTGCCGATTCAACATTTAGATTTGTTTGTCGTGCAGCTCAATTGCCTGGTTCTACAATTCCCGCTATCGACGTACCATACTTTGGTCGTCAAGTGAGAATTGCTGGAAACAGAACATTTGAACCATGGACTGTGACAATTATTAATGACGAAAACTTTTCAGTCAGAAATACTATGGAACAGTGGATGGCGAATATTAATTCACATGAAGCAAATATTCAACTCGCAGCTCAGACCGCTTATAAGTCAGATTCAGAAGTAAAACATTATGCAAAAGATGGTTCTACAATTGCAACATACCGTTTTTACGGTTTATTCCCAACAGAGTTGGGTGCAATTGAATTGTCTTGGGATGCAAACGATCAGATTGAAGAATATACTGTGACATTTGCATATGATTATTGGAATCACGATGGTGTGACTTCATAATCCAATTATTGAGTGAGGTGAAATATACATGGCTGTTAAATTATTCGGGTTCGAATTAAGAACCCCTTCAGAACAAAAAAGAGAGCTGAAATCATTTGTACCGAAAGATAGTACAACGGATGACGGCTCTCTTACTGTTCAATCTGGATTTTATGGAACATATTTAAATCTAGAAAATACTGCAAAATCAGACGCTGAATTAATTGATAGATATAGAGATATGTCTATTCATCCAGAAGTAGATTCTGCAATAGATGACATTGTTGCAGAATCTATAGTAAACGATTCTGATCAGTATCCAATCAAAATTGATACAAAAAATCTAAGCGTTACCGCGACAGTAAAGAAAAAAATTGAAGATGAGTTCAAATCAATTTTGAGACTTCTAAAATTTAAAGAAAATGGTTATGATATCTACAAAAGTTGGTATGTTGATGGTAGGTTATTTTACCATATTATCATAGATAACAATAAACCAAAAGAAGGTATTAAAGAATTACGTAGAGTAGACCCACGAAAAATTAAAAAAATTCGTGAAGTTGAAAAGAAAGAAAAATCTGTTGGCGGAACAGAAGTTCCATTAGTATCTGGAGTTAAAGAATACTATATCTTTAATGATAAAGGTGTTGTCTCTGGAGATCAAGCATCTGGTATTCCAATTACCGTAGATTCAATTTGTTATGTTTCATCTGGATTAAAAGATGCCAAGAGACAACATTCAATTGGCCACCTACATAAAGTAATTAAACCCCTCAATCAATTAAGACTCGTAGAAGATTCAGTCGTTATATACCGTTGGACAAGAGCTCCAGAACGTAGAGTATTTTATATTGATGTGGGTAACTTACCAAAACAAAAAGCAGAACAATATCTCTCCGATATTATGACTAAATATAAGAATAAGATTGTTTATGATGGTAATACTGGAGAAGTTAGAGATGATAGAAAACATCTATCTATGTTGGAAGATTTTTGGTTTCCACGTAGAGAAGGTGGACGCGGCACAGAGATTGAGACCCTACCTGGCGGGTCAAATCTTGGAGAGATGGATGATGTAATATATTTTCAAAAGAAGTTATATAAGTCTCTCAATGTACCTATATCAAGATTAGAACCAGAGAACAGTATTCAACTTGGTAGGGCAACAGAAATATCTAGAGATGAATATAAATTTAATAGATTTATCGTAAGATTAAGAAATACATTTAATTATTTATTTTTAGACTTAATGAAAAAACAACTTATTCTAAAGGGAGTCATTTCTCCAGAAGAATGGGATGATTTAAGTGAAGATTTAATCTTAGATTATACTCAAGATTCATATTACACTGATGTAAAGAATACTGAAATGTTGAGAGATAAAATTACATTAATTGGTGAGATGGAAGGTATTATTGGTAAATATTATTCAGAGGAATGGGTAAAGAGAAACATTCTAAAAATGAATGATGAAGAAATTGATGAAATGGATACTCAATTAAAGAAAGAGACTGAAACAGATGAACCTGAACCACAAGACCAAGAGGACAGTGGTAATGATGATGACGGCGGAGAAGAAGATGATACTTCACAAAGCCAACAATTCGAATTTTAAGGAGTAAATTATGAGTGAACAGGAAGAAAATATAAATAATACTAATACAGATATTGTTGACAATATTGTATTGGGTAATGTATCGGTTGCGAAAGATGATATTAGTACAATATTAGGACAAAAAATTGCGTCTGAAATTGAAGATCATAAACGAGTTTTTGCTTCTTCTATTTTTCAAGATGTAGAACCAGAAACATTAGAAACGGAAGAGTAATATGAAATCTTTTGGGGATTATTTAGAAGACGATTTAGACGAGGCAATTAAAAGAAAAATTGTCATTCGTAATGGTAAGCGTGTAATTAAATTTGTCTCCGACAGAGCTGGATATACAGTAAAAGATAAACGCGAAATTAAAATTGGTGCCGGTGACGCAATTAAGATGAGTATTAGAAACAAAAAATCAGCAAGGAAACGTGCCGGTAAACAATCTATGGCAAACACCAAACGCGCACGTTCTAACGTAAAGAGGACAGGATTATGAAACTCATTACAGAAGTTATCGAAGATGTTAACATTGTAGAGGAAAAGGGTGGAAAAGGACTTTATATCGAAGGAGTTTTTCTACAATCCAATGTTAAGAATAGAAACAATAGAGTGTATCCGACAGAAATACTTCAACAAGAAGTAAATAGATATACTGAAAATTATATCAATAAAAATAGGGCATTTGGTGAATTAGGTCATCCAGATGGGCCAACAATCAATCTAGAAAGAGTATCCCACATGATTAAGGATCTCAAACTAGAAGGTGATAATTTTATCGGTAAAGCTAAAATTATGACTGACACACCATATGGTGCGATTGTTAAAAACTTGATAAGTGAAGGTGCTCAACTTGGCGTATCATCTCGCGGAATGGGCACTGTAAAGAAATCGGGTGATGCAAATGTAGTACAGGGTGATTTTTATCTTGCTACAGCTGCAGATATTGTTGCAGATCCTTCTGCTCCAGATGCCTTTGTAAATGGTATTATGGAAAATAAAGAATGGATTTGGGATAACGGTATTATTCGTGAAGCTGCGATCGACTCCTATGCGAAGGAATTGAAAGAAGCGAAAAGTAAACAACTTGATGAAGTAAAGATTAATTTATTTAAAAATTTCTTGTCAAGTTTGTAATATTATAAATAAATATGATTATACCAAATTACGGGTAAAAATAAGTAACCTTATAATAGGAGACCAAAAATGGCAGATAAAGATTTAGAAGTTCAAGAAACAGAATCTGTTGTTGAAGAAACTGTTACAGAAGCTACTGATGTAGTTGAAGAAACGGTAGATGAAATTACAGAAACTGACAATGGTACAACTGAAGAAGTTCTAGCTGAAACCGACCTTGAAGAAGCAAAGTCAAAGTCAAAATCAGAATCAGAAGATGATGATGATGAAGATGATGATGATGAAGATGATAAGGATGGTGATGACGAGGATGAGGATGATGATAAAAAACCATTCCCACCTAAGAAAGAAAGTTGGAAAAAAGGCAAGAAAATGGCAAAGGAAGATATTGATGTAAAAGAACACATCGATGCTATGCTTTCTGGTCAAGATTTAACAGAAGACTTCAAAGAAAAGGCTCAAACAATTTTTGAAGCCGCAGTTCTTGATAAAATCAATGAGGAAGTTGAACGCATGGAAGATCAATATGCGTCTACACTTGAAGAAAACCTTGTTGAAATTCGTTCAGAAATTTCAGAAAAAGTTGATGAGTACTTGACTTATGTTGCTAAAGAATGGTTAGAAGAAAATAAACTAGCCGTTGAGAACGGTTTAAGACTTGAAATCATGGAAGGTTTCATTAAGGGTCTTAAAACAGTATTCACTGAAAATTATATTGATATCCCAGATGAAAAGGTTGACCTTTACGCTGAATCAGTAAAATCTTTGGATGAAGCACAAACCAAACTTAATGACGAAATTGAAAAAAATGTAAAACTTTCGCGTAGACTCGAAGAATCTGCAAAAGAGATTGCACTTGGATCAATTACTGAAGAGTTGACATTAACTCAGAAGGAAAAAATTCGTTCATTAAGTGAGGGTGTAGAGTTTGTTTCTACAGAGGACTACACTGATAAACTAAACATTATCAAGGAAAATTATTTTCCACAAGATGGTGCAGAAGTTACTAGTGAAATTCTTGATGAAAGTGAAACTGAAACTGCGGTAGAAGATTCTCCTGTTGTTATTCAAGAGGAAGCTTCCAAACAAACTGTAACTAGTGCAATGGATTTCTATGCAAATACATTGTCACGATTTGCTAAAAAATAAAATATTATAAATAAATATTGAAGTTATCTAACTTAAATTAAATCAGAAAGTAAACTTAAAAGGAGACTATGATGTATACAGAAATGCATTTGTCAGATCAATTACAGGAGAAGTGGAAGCCAGTGATTGAGCACCCAGATCTTCCAGAGATCAAGGACTCATACAAAAAAGCAGTAACTGCAATGCTCCTAGAAAACCAAGAGAAAGCGGCACGTGAAGAGCATGCCATGCTGAACGAGGTTAACGTAGTAGGTGGTGGAATGTCACCAACTGCTGGTGGAGAAGGTGAACTCAAAGGAATGGACCCAGTTCTTATTTCTTTAGTGCGCCGTGCAATGCCTAACTTAATGGCGTATGACGTACTTGGTGTACAACCAATGTCAGGACCAACTGGACTTATCTTTGCGATGCGTTCACGTTATGACAACCAAACTGGTACAGAATCATTTTTCAATGAAGCTGATACCGCTCATTCTGCGACAGGTTCACATGCAGACACTGACCCATTTGCTGGTGCAGTCATCACGGCCAACGCCCTTGACGAAACTGGTGGAACTTTTGCATCAGGTGCCGGTGGTTCAACTGCCAATCTTGAATCATTAGGTTCAGGTGCAGCTAACCCAATGGGTACTGGTGGACATTTTAACCAAATGGCATTCTCAATTGAGAGAATCACAGTGACCGCAAAGTCACGTGCCCTCAAAGCAGAATACACAATGGAACTTGCACAAGACTTAAAAGCAGTACACGGTCTTGACGCAGAGTCTGAACTATCAAACATCTTGTCAACAGAAATCATGACTGAGATTAACCGCGAGGTTATCCGCACAGTCTATGCTTCTGCTGTACTTGGTGCTCAAGGTCAAACAACCAAAGGTATCTTCGACTTAGACGCAGATGCAGATGGTCGTTGGTCTGTTGAGAAGTTTAAAGGACTTCTTTTCCAAATCGAACGTGAGTCTAATGCAATCGCAAAAGCTACTCGCCGTGGTAAAGGTAACATGTTAATCTGTTCATCTGACGTTGCATCTGCTCTTGCAATGGCTGGTGTACTTGACTTTAACCCTGCACTACAAAATAACATCACTGCTGATGACACTGGACAAACTTTTGCTGGTGTACTTAACGGTAAGATGAAAGTATACATCGATCCATATTTCGATGCTGCTGGTGCATATGAAGTTGCCTGTGTAGGTTATAAAGGTACTTCACCATATGATGCTGGTCTTTTCTATTGCCCATACGTACCATTGCAAATGGTTCGTGCAGTAGGTGAGAATACCTTCCAACCAAAAATCGGTTTCAAAACACGCTACGGTATTGTTGCGAACCCATTTGCTGAAGGTGCAACTGCTGGTGGTGGTGCTGTCGCTGCTCGTAAGAACGAGTACTACAGAATCTTCCGTATCGACAACTTAATGTCATAATAATAACTATAATAGACATTATACTATTAGAGGGGGTTTCGACCCCCTCTTTTTTTATATAAATATAATGAAAGGAGATGTGATATGTTAACAACATCAGATAACTTTAACAGATTCAATCAACATTCATTTAGTTTAACAATCCCAAAGTTGCCATCAATTTCCGAATACGCACAAACAACTGCCATCCCAGGCCTAACTTTAGGTGAGGCTCTTACAGGAACACCGTTTGTGGATAGGAAAGAACCGGGCGATAAAATAATATTTTCAGTTTTTTCAATCACTTGTGTTGCCGATGAAGAATTAAAATTGTGGAAAGAATGTTTTGATTGGATATCATCTCTAGGTTTTCCAGAAAGTTATTCTCAATATGGTAGACTCGCTCAAGGAAATACAATTGTGTCTGGAGAAGATGCATTTTGTGACGGCATACTTACAATTTACAACAACCAACAGTCACCATTTTTGCGTATAAATATAAGAGACATGTTTCCTATCGCAGTGAGTGAGATTAATCTTGCAACTAATGATAGTGGAGATGAGTCTACATCTTTTGTTATCGACTTACAGTACAGGAGTTACGAAGTCGATATTATCAGTTAAATTATGGAGTTGTTATGACAGATAGATTGAAAGAATTGATTGATGAATCAAGAGAAGATATTAAAATAAATTTCTTAGAACTCATTAACGAACTAAATCGCATCCCCAATCAAGTTGGTAAGTGGTTAACTTATCATCAAGTGCAAAAACAAAAAATGATCTTGGTTGAAACAGAATATAAAAAAATGGTTGCACTCAAAACCAAATTTTATATGGGTAAGATGGATGACGAAGAAAGAGAAAAATATGGGTGGCCACTAGAAGGTACAAAAGTACTCAAGGCAGATTTGCCTATGTGGTTAGATTCTGATGACGAATTGATCAAAGAAAGACATAAATATAAAATGCAAGATCAAATAGTTTCTTTCATAGAAACTACTATTAATAGTATTCAAGATAAAAAATGGTCTATTAAAAACTATATTGAATGGAAAAAGTGGACTGAAGGTGGATAATGGATACAGTCGTATCAGTTAATAAATTAAATGATGTATATGCAGTAATAGATTCAAATGAATTTTTTGCACTTAAAGAGTTAGTAGAATACTTCACATTCAAAGTGCCTGGCGCAGAATTTATGCCCACATACAGAAACAAAGTATGGGATGGTAAAATTCGTCTACTAAATCCTAACACTAGAAAAATATACCTCGGACTTATCCCATTAATCGAAAAATTTTGTGAGTCAAATAAATATAAATTTGAATATCCAAATGCATACCCAAAAATACCCATATCTGATAAAGAATTAAATGCATTTACCAGATTAGTAAATCCACACTCCGGCGGTAGTCCTATTGAATATAGAGATTATCAGGTTGAGGCAATTCAGGCAGCTATCAATAAAGAAAGAATTTTACTAGTATCTCCTACAGCCTCTGGTAAATCACTCATACTATATTCTCTTATAAGATTTTATAATATGCATCCAAATGTTAAAGGTAAACAAATTCTAATAATTGTACCAACGACATCTCTTGTCGAGCAGATGTATGGAGATTTTAAAGACTATGGTTGGGATGTGGAAAGGTTTTGCCATAAAATATATCAAGGTCAAGATAAACAAACAAATAAAAAAGTTGTTATATCCACATGGCAATCAATATATAAAATGGACAGAGATTATTTTGCAAAGTTTGCAGTGGTTATGGGTGATGAGTGTCATTTATTTAAGGCAAATTCTCTTAATAAAATTATGGAGAAAATGGTAAGTTGTAGATATAGAATAGGTACAACAGGAACATTAGATGGTACGAAAACTCACAAGTTAGTCTTGAATGGTCTCTTTGGAGATGTACAACAAGTAACAACCACTAAAAAATTAATAGACAATAAAACTCTTTCTGATTTTAAAATTAAATGTCTTGTTCTGAAATATAGTGATGAAGATAGAAAATTCTGCAAAAAACATTGGAGTTCAGAACCAAACGCGGGCCCAATGAAATATTCTGATGAAATAGATTGGTTGATTACAAATCAACAAAGACAAAAATTTATAACAAACCTTGCAGACTCTTTAGAAGGCAATACCCTAGTACTATTTAATCAAGTTATCAAACAAGGTAAACCACTATTTGAAAACATCCAGAAAAAAGTTAGTGATGGGAGGCCTGTATTTTATGTTTCTGGTGAAGTTAAAACTATTGAAAGAGAAGAAGTAAGAAAAATTACAGAATTATCTGATAATGCAATCATTGTAGCTTCATATGGTACTTTTTCTACTGGTATTAATATTAAAAAATTACACAATGTAGTCTTTGCCTCCCCATCTAAAAGTAGAGTTAGAAATCTACAATCGATTGGACGGGCACTCAGAAAGGGGAATGGTAAAACATCCGCTGTGTTATATGATATTGTTGATGACTTAAAACATAAGACTTATTTGAATTTTGCCATGAGGCACTTTTATGAACGTATAAATATATATAACGAGGAAAACTTTGATTTTTCCATTCATGAAATAAATATGTATAAGGAAGATTAAATGTCAGATATTGAAACCGAATACAGAATAGTAAAATTTATAAACGGCGATGATGTCATCTCAGAAATCAGAGGACTAGAAGATACTACAAATGATGTGATCTTTTTAGTAGACGCATATCAGATTCAAACCTTCCAAGTTCCCACACAAGAAACCCAAACAGTTGCCCTAAAGAAATGGGCCCCATACACTGATGATGTATATGTGCCAGTCAGTTTAAGAAACGTGATTTCTATCAGTGGGGTGAAAAATGACTTACTACAATACTATATCAATATCGCCCAACAACAACGAGATATTGGAGAACCCTTTATGGAAGATATAGAGGAGTGCGATATCAAAGAGATTACAGAGGCCGTGGAGGCCTCGGAAGATGTTGAATCTCTCACTCAAGAAACTATGATTGAGATGTTAAAGGCAAGGAAAAGTACAGTTCACTAAGTAACTAAATGAACTTATTAATATCCTTATCATGTATGGTCACTGACCATTATACACCTTGTCAAGAGAATGTCAATACTTTTTTTGTCTTGACATCAAATTAATTTTATGTTATAGTGTATTAACTTTATTAGGTGAATGAATTATGAAAAAGAAAAAACAACATTACGTAGACAACAAGAAGCTCTTGGTGGCAATGACTGAATTCAAAGAATCTGTCATGAAGTCAAAACAAGAAGATTCTGCAAGACCAAGAGTTCCACCATACATTGGTGAGAGTATCATGAAGATTGCACAACATCTATCATATAGACCAAATTTTATCAACTACACATATAAAGAGGATATGATATGCGATGGCATAGAAAACTGTCTCTTATATATTGACAACTTTGATCCAGAGAAAAGTAAAAACCCATTCGCATATTTTACTCAGATTATTTACTATGCATTTATTCGAAGGATTCAGAAAGAAAAGAAACAGATGTATGTAAAGTACAAGTCTCTAGAGAATTCAGATGTAGTAGATGAAATTATGCAAACCAGTGATGGAAATCCAATGAAGAACAATTATTTAGATTTTATTCAAAACAATTTGGGTGATTTTCTTTCTGATTTCGAAGAAACTCAAAGAAATAAAAAGAAAAAAAGAGGTAGAAAACCAAAGGTCGAACCAAAGGTCGAGAGTACTGGAGAATAGTATAAATGAAAGTAGCTTTGATTACTGACACCCATTTCGGTGCGAGGGGTGATAGTATTTTATTTTATGAATATATGATGGAATTTTATAATAATGTATTTTTTCCAGAATTAGAAACCAGAAAAATAGATACAGTCATCCATCTCGGCGATGTTGTTGATAGACGTAAATTTATCAACTTTAATATCTTAACTAGAATGAAAAACGAGTTCCTTGGAAGATTGCAACGCATGAATATTACTACTCATATGTTGGTAGGTAATCATGATACGTATTTCAAAAATACAAACTCAGTTAATGCAATGAAAGAATTGATTGATGCATCACATCCATATGCACCAATCATATATGAAGAAGTCCAAAATATAAAGTTGACAGATGGTACTGATATTCTCATGTTGCCATGGATTAATTCCGAAAACTACAAATCATCTCTTTCTGCAGTGAAAAAATCTAAGTCTAAAGTTTGTTTCGCCCATTTAGAACTTGCTGGGTTTGAAATGATGAGAGGACTTAAATGTGAAGATGGAATGGATATGAAATATTTTGAGAAGTTTGACTTGACATGTTCTGGCCATTTTCATACAAAATCAAACCAAGCGAACTTGCACTATCTAGGTACTGCATATGAATTATTTTGGAGCGATTACAATGATAGAAAAGGATTTCATATTTGGGATACAGAAACCAATGAATTGGAACATGTCATCAATCCATATAAAATGTTTAATAAGATATGGTATGATGATAACACAAAAGTCAATGATGATTACTCACATCTAAAAGACAAATACATAAAAATAATCGTTAAAGAAAAAAGTAATGCGTTTCATTTTGAACAGTTAGTAGACAAAATGTATCAAGTAGGTGTTGCTGATCTTGCAATCATAGAAGATGATATCGATATTGAGTGGGAAGATAACACTGATGATGATCGTTCGGAAGATACTATCGCATTATTGTCAAAATATATAGATAATTATGAATTAGAGGTTGACAAAAGTAAATTAAAAGGTATAATGCAAGAACTATATTCTGAAGCTCTAAGAGGAGACTGATTCGTTGATATATAATTTTGAGTCCTTTATGGAGGATTGTTTTGGTGAATACGATAAACCTACAATTGAACAGTTTAGAGATGAATCTAGGTTGATATACAACGCTGGTGAAGTTACTTTACGAGATTTTTCTAACAAGTTAGATGATAACGATCATAGAAAATCTTCATTTGATATGTGGTCCGAAATCTTACATCATGCATATATCACAAATTTTGAGAATATGATGAAGAAATGGTTTATTGCACACGCAGAATGTAATAATCCAGATAAATTTCTTCGTTTCAATGTCGAACCATCTAGATATAATATAGAAGATGGATTTGTCATCGATGGACGAAAAGAAATTACAAGTGGTAGATTATTAAGAAATATATCATATAAAGGTATATATAAAGAAACAGGAAAAATCAATTCTAATGAAAAGGATACAATGTTAGGTGTCTTTGATAATCTTATTAACAATAAATTTAGTGTGTCTGCTTTACTTACACCGAAAGTCTCTGACTTCCTCTCGGCAGGAAATTATGATAGTCTTTTTGCAATGCTTCGCGGCACCGCTAATCGTGCTTCTGTTTTTAATCCATACACTTATTCGTGGATATTAAAAAATGTATTTCCAGATGGTAAGAAACTTTTATCACCAGTGATGAGTTGGTGTACTCCAGTGATAGGTGTTGCAAATTCTAATTATGATGAATTGGTTGCAATTGATGTTATACCTGATGTTGTAAACAAAGCTGAAGAACTGCACACTTATAGTGAGAATATGAGAAATACTTTTTTTGGTGATGATTCAAAATCCGCTACTTTCTTTTGTTGTCCATCAGAAAAACTTGATGAAAGGTATAATTTTAGTGAAACGTATAAAGAGCATTTTGATTTGGTGTTTTTTTCGCCCCCATATTATAATCTGGAAGTTTATACTGGAGGAGAACAATCCCACGAATCATGGCAAACCTACGAAGAATGGTTAGATGGATATTGGCGTCCTACAGTAGAATTGTGTCATCGTTGTCTTAAAGACGGTGCAACTTTCAGTTTCGTAATTGTTGAAGATTATGCAGAGTTAAATAAAAAACGTATTCCTATTAGTGATGATATGAAACGTATTGCTTCAGAATACTTTACATATGATAAATTAATTCATATATCATGGGGTGGGTTTTCCGCCGCAAAAAATTCTAATGAAAAACGTAAAAACTTACTAGAAAATGTACATATACTGAAAAAGGTTTAATAATGATAGAATTTAAAACAATCCGTTGGAAAAACTTTCTTTCAACTGGTGATAATTTTACTGAAGTTTATTTGAACAGATCATCAAGTACATTAATACTTGGAACAAATGGTGCTGGAAAATCCACCATATTAGATGCATTGACATTTGGACTTTTTGGAAAACCTTTTAGAAAGATTAATAAACCACAACTTGTAAATACTGTTAATGAAAAAGATTGTATTATCGAAATAGAGTTCAAGCTTGGTAAAAAAGATTGGTTAGTACGTAGAGGTATCAAACCAAATGTTTTTGAAATTCTTCTAAATGGTAAACTTCTAGATCAAGATTCTAAAGTTAAAGATTATCAAAAATATCTAGAAGAAAATATTCTAAAACTTAACTATAAATCGTTTACTCAAACAGTTATTTTAGGTAGTGCGACCTTTGTACCATTCATGCAATTAAGTGCTGCAGATCGTAGAGATATTATTGAAGATTTATTGGATATAAAAATATTCACAACAATGAATGATTTGTTAAAATTAAAACAATCAGAATTAAAAGATGAATTATTTGAAAACGATAAAAACCGTGAGCTCGTAGACCAGAATATTGATATGCATGAAAGATATATCGAATCTGCAGAAGAAAATAAAGAAAAGGCCATACAGGCCCATAAAGGAAAAATTGCAACAAAAGGTACTGAAGTTAATTTGCATCTTTCTGATATTGAAGAACTTAATACTCAAGTTAAAGATTTGAATGAAAACATAATTGATTATACCAAAATTAAAAATAAACAATCTAAACTGGATAATTTGGAAAGTCAATTAATGTCCAGTTCTAAAAAACATTCAAAAGATATTAAGTGGTTTGAAAGTATTGATTCGTGTCCTACATGTAAACAATCTGTAACAGAAGATCATAAATGCAATATGATTGATGATAAAAAAGAAAAGGTTAGTGAAATAGAAAAGGCAATCACTGCCTTGGCTGTAGAGTTTAAATCTGTTAATGGACGCATGAATGAAATAACTACAATCCAACAGAATATAACAGAAATTAATGGAAATATAATAGATAAAAATACAGTAGTTAGAATGTTACATAATCAAATTTCTGAATTGAATAATGAACTCAATGATATGAAAAATGATGACTCCGCCTCAGTAACAAAATTAAACAAAGAGTTGAAAATATTAAAAAAGACATTAGGTGTACATAATAAGGAAAGAGAAGAGCTTTTATCTCTGCGAGAATTCTATTCAGTATCTTCATTATTATTAAAAGATACAGGCGTGAAAACATCTATTATTAAATATTATCTACCCAAAATGAATAAGTTGATTAATAAATATTTACAGGAAATGGATTTTTATATTAACTTCACTATGGATGAAAAATTTAGTGAGAATATAAAATCTAGAGGTAGAGAAAACTTTTCATATGCATCATTTTCAGAAGGTGAAAAAATGCGTATCGATCTTGCATTGTTATTTACTTGGAGATCCATTGCAAAGATGAAAAATAGTGTTAATACTAATTTATTAATTCTTGATGAAGTCTTTGATAGTAGTTTAGATATTTCTGGTACAGATGAGTTTCTTAAATTACTGAATACTTTAGGTGGCAATAATGTATTTGTGATAAGTCACAAAGGTGAAATACTTTATGATAAATTCCGTAGTGTAATTAAATTCGACAAGGTTAAAAACTTTAGTCAGATTGTTGAGGAAAAATGAAAAAATTAATGTGTAAAGATTACAAGGAAGTTATTGGAGCATATTCATATGACTACATTTTTACTAGTCCGCCTGATTTTGAAGAAATTGGGAGTGATCCCGGCAAACCAGAAGAATATCAAGATTTTCTTATTGAAGTATTTTCGCAGGCGACCCCAAAAAAAGGATTAATTACTGTTGCATTTACCGACAGAAAATATAAGGGTACAATTATTCCTAAGTCATCTATTTTAAAACATGCAATGATGGCAATTGGATACAAATTAGTATCCCATAAGATCTGGGTAAAATCTACAAAGATTGATTTATTTCGGTTAACCTATGGTAATGTACTTACATTTGGTAAAGGTAAAACTAAACAGAATCTAGAAAAAGAATTTAAACCAGATGTGTGGTTGGATGGTACAGATAAGTACAAAAAGTTTGCGTATGGAATGCCCGTGACTGTTCCAAGGCGTTGTATACTGAATTATACTGAAAAAAATGATACAGTATATGATCCATTTATGGGTAGTGGTACAACAGCTGTTGCCGCACATAGGACAAATAGAAATTATATTGGTTCTGAATTAAGTTCTGAATACCATCAGTTATCGATTGAAAGATTGCAGGAAGAAACCACAAGTTTGGAGAATTTTCTATGAAGACAACACCAACACATGGCATGCCGTTTGACATGCACAAAATCATTCAGGCACAACAATATGGTCATCCAAATGTATACCCCAACAGCGAAAATATCCCACCACCACTAAAGAAAGACAAACTTAGAGTAGTTGAACCTGCAACTAGAACTGAAATCAGTATTAATAGATTTAGAGAAATGCAAGAAAGAGTTGACGAACTAAGAGAGACAATGCACTCAACCAAAAATGGCTTGACATACGATAGGGTTTCTGGTAATATAGAGGTTAAATCAGAAAAAATAGATCAAGGTCAAGTTGTGGATATTAGTGTATGAATGAACAAGAACAAGTATTATATAATTATTTAGAGCAGTGTAAGAATTCAGATGGATTACCAGTTTTTGATAATCCACTATTTTCTCATCTAACAGGTGAGTATGGTAGAGAGATGTTTCGTAAAGTACTTGCGGAATATATTACAAATGAAAAACCACCATTCCCATTCAAAGAATTTAGATATGAAGATATGGTAAAGTCTTTTAGGAAACTAAAAAAGACTGACTATTCTGATTACATTCAACCACAAGATCAAGTACAAAAAGAAGTCATGGAAAAGTATGATGACTATAAGTATTCGTATGCAGATTGTGGTTTGGGTATGGTTGATGTACCATCTACTTTTAATGAGGTAAGTGATTACTTTCATAATAAAGGTCGTATGGCCTGCGGTTCTTATGGGTTTACTTCTCCAGTTGATAGGTGGAACAGTGGAGACAACATTTGGGGTGTATTAGGCCCCATCTGGCGCGGCGTAAACGATGGTTGGGAGTTAACACCTAAACAGTACCTAATGGCATTTAGACTTGGTACGTACATCGCCACGCAGTTCAAACCAATGGTTGCAAAAGTATTTTATGAGATGACTTCTGCAAAAAGAGTTCTTGATACATCAATGGGTTGGGGAGATCGACTTGCTGGTTTCTTTGGGTCTAATGCAACACATTATATTGGTTGTGATCCAAATCCAAATACCTTTGCAATTTATAAATTACAGGCAGAAGAATATTCTAGACTAGTTGGTAACAAATATACTATCACAGAAAAAGAAGATTATTTTGCGTTAGATGGTGACAAAAAATCGTGTGTATTTTATCGTAGTGGCGCGGAGAATTTACCATGGGATGAGATAACTGATATAGATTGTGCATTCACCTCTCCACCATATTTTTCTACTGAAAGATATAATGAAGGTGGTGAACATTCAGAAGATCAATCTTGGTCTAAGTTTAACGAATATAATGCATGGAGAGATGAATTTTATCTACCAGTTTCTACAAATTCATATAATTCACTACGTGATGGTGGACATATGATGGTTAATATCATGGATCCAAAAATTAAAGGTAAAAGATACTACTCAGGTGATGAATTAGTAGATGAACTGAGTGATTCATTTCTAGGACAGATTGGTATGCGAATCATGCAACGTCCACAGGGTAAAGCTGTCTTTTCTGATGAAAATGGTGACTTTGATAAAGAAAAAATGAATAATTTTATGAATAAACTTTACATGGAAAATGTATGGACTTTTCGTAAAGGAAACAAGGACTTAGACCTGTTTAGACACAAGAGAGTGGTAAGTTTGGATAATTTCTTTTAATATTTGCTTGACATTACTACCATATTACTGTATTCTTCTAGTATAAGTTGATTCGAAGGAGTAAAAATGTCTAAGGTATTCCACACAAAAGAGTCTAAATCTCTTCTCGCAAAACTCATGTCCGAAGAAAACATTACGGTTCGTCATGAGAAAATCGAGACTGCATATTTTGATGTCAAAAATCGTGTACTTGCGTTACCTATCTGGCAAGATATGAGTAATGATTTATATGATCTTTTAGTTGGTCATGAAGTAGGACATGCACTATACACTCCAGAAGATGGTTTGCTGGAGGCAGTTGCTCGTTCCAATCAATCATTTGTCAATGTTATTGAGGACGCTCGTATCGAAAAACTCATGAAACGGAAGTTTGCTGGGTTGCGTACCTCTTTCATTAAAGGATATCAGGATTTAGAATTACGTAATTTCTTCGAGATGAATGGTGTCAATCCTAAAGATGTAGCATTTATTGACCGGATAAACTATTTCTTTAAAACTGCAACGGCAAATCAACTACTATCAAGAGATTGGTTTTCTGATGATGAAATGGTTTGGATAGACCGCATCTCTGCTGCAGAAACATTTCAAGAAGTTTCTGATATTTCTGCAGAGTTGTTTTCTCATTTAAAACAGAAACAAGAAAATCAACAGGAACAAGAACAGGAACAGCAGAGTCAATCTTCATCTGATGATGAACAAGGTGATAACTCTGGTCAGTCTATGCCTTCACAAGGTAGTGAAGATCAACAGAATGAAACTGATGGTTCTGGTGATGCAGATAGTAATGATGATGCCTCAGAAGATTCAGAAGATGGGGTAGAAGATGAAACTGGTAACGAAGAAAATAAATCTGAAGAAAATACTGATGAATCTGAGGAAGAAGAAAAAACTGAAGATTCGGGTCAAAAAGAAGTAGATGAAAAGCTTCAATCGCAAAGTGAACAAGATGGTTCTGTACTAGGTGGTAAAGAAGGTGGTACTGGTGGTACTGCAATTGATGAACTCAAATCCAATACTGATGATGCAATATCTCGTAATTCTCAAAACCTAGTCGATAAACATGCTCGTGAAATTACTTATGTAAATAAAATTGACAATGATGTTTTCAATCGACATGTTGATGATTGGACAGTTGTTATGGGTGAATTGGAATCTCAAATAGGTGCAGTATCTGATATGATGCCAGATTTCAACTCTGATAACAGAAATGCAATTTCTTACTTAGTAAAAGAATTTGAAATGAAGAAGTCTGCTGATGCTCATGCTCGGTCTATGACTGCAAATTCTGGACAAATTAATGCGAGTAAATTGTGGAGTTATCAGATTAACGAAGATATCTTTAAAAAGAAAACAGTTTTGCCTGATGGTAAAAATCATGGTATGATTATGTTTGTTGATTGGTCAGGTTCTATGCATGGTAGTCTTTACTCTACAGTGCGACAGACTGTGACACTCGCAATGTTTTGTCGCCGTGTTGGTATTCCGTTTGAAGTTTATGGTTTCAATGATAACGGTCGTAATGGTAACACAGACCAATTTGATAATCTTAATGTTGGAGATATTGTTGTTGAAAAAAGTTTAAATCTTCGTAATTATATTTCACATCGTATGAATGCAAATCAATTCAAAAGTGCATGTAACTTGATTTTGAATGTTGCATATAAAATAGATAATGATTATTGGAGTGCTAGTTTCATAAAAGATGGACTATCTGGAACTCCTTTGAATGCCGCACTATGGTGTGCAGATGAAATCATCTATCGTTTCCGCCGTGAAAATGGTTTGCAGAAAGTAAACCTAGTTGTACTTACTGATGGTGAAAATGGTGGTTGGGATCAACATGTAAACGACTATGGTGGTACGAAAAGTGTAACATCATTCATGACATATCGTCGTACTAAAGTTGTTATGACCGATAAACAAACCAATAAAGTTTTCACAAATAATGACGAAGATAGTACAAATTTCATTCTGCGTTTCCTACGTGAAAAACATAACATTAACGCAATTGGGTTTTATCTTGTTGGTTCTCGCCGCAGTGACGCTCGAAATGCAGTACACAACTATGTTGCAAAATCTTACAATGATGTAACACCACTGGTTCGTCAACTTCGGAAGGATAATTTTCTTGTTAGTAAATCTACTGGTTATAATGAGTATTATATTGTTAATGCAGTTGATGCAAAATCAACTGAACTTGAAGTTAATTCGGATATGACTAAGGGTCGAATTGCAAAAGCATTCGCCGCCCATAGTTCATCAAAGAAATCTAATCGCCAACTATTGAACAAATTTGTCGATTTGGTTAAATAATTCGCCTAAAACGCTTGACATTACCATGTAAATATGGTTCAATAGTAAAGTAAGAAGTGAATGATTCTGTGAAACCCTGTAAAGGATATATTATGAAAAACTTAGAAGCCCGTAAGCAGTTCTGTGAACTTGCAATGGATACTTATGGTACTGATACTTTGTCACGTACTCAAATCAACAATCTCGCTAAGGTACATCAGTTGCCCGACCCTGCATGGTTGAAGTCTGATAAGTATCGTGTTGCTCGCGGTAAATATCAGATGCCTTCTGATGAAACAACTAACATATCAGCCCCAGTGACAACTGCGCCTATTAACAATGTAGTTAATATGCAAGTTGATTTGTCCTATACGGAAAACTTGGTTCCTGCAAAAGACCCCAGTTTTGTAAAGTTTGGTAATTTTGAAGATCTCAAAACTATCATTTCATCTAAAATGTTTTATCCAGTTTTTATTACTGGTTTGTCTGGTAATGGTAAAACATTCGGTACGCAACAAGCATGTGCTCAATTGAAACGTGAATGCATTGTAGTGCCTATTACTGTTGAAACAGATGAGTCAGACCTGTTGGGTGATAAAACTCTGATTGATGGTAACGTTTCGTTTGTGCCCGGCCCAGTTATCCGCGCAATGGAACGTGGTGCAGTTTTGGTATTGGATGAAGTAGACCTTGCATCTAACAAAATTATGTGTTTGCAATCTATTGTTGATGGTAAAGGTGTTTACCTCAAGAAAGATAATCGGTTTGTAGAACCTGCGCCTGGATTTACTATTATCGCAACCGCCAATACAAAAGGTAAAGGTTCTGATGATGGACGGTTTGTAGGTACTAACGTTATGAACGAAGCGTTTCTGGAACGTTTCAAGATTACTTTTGAACAAGAATATCCAAATCAAAATGTCGAGAAAAAAATCTTGACTAAAGTATTGGATACTTTTGGAATGGAAGATGATGCGTTTATTATGAACTTGACCGTATGGGCACATACTATTCGGAAAACCTTCGAAGACGGTGGTATTGATGATGTTATCTCTACTCGCCGGTTGGTACACATTATCGAAACATATGCAATCTTCAAAGACCGTGTAAAGTCAATTGAGTTGTGTACTAATCGTTTTGATGATGATACGAAATCATCTTTCGTAGACCTTTATCAGAAAATTTCTGATGATGGTGTCTCAACAGAAGAAATTACTGGTGTCGACCTAGACAAGGCCGACGGTGAAGAAATCCCATTTTAAGGAGTAAAATTTGATAGACTATAAATTTAATGAAGATGTGCTGCTGGATGAAATCCGGCAGTATATCGATAACACTTATAAAGGCCACTATTCAAAAACCACTTACCAATCGACCGAAGTTATTATGGGTCGAGGCCATGGTGAGGGTTTTTGTATGGGCAATATTGACAAGTATTCTAATCGTTATGGTAAAAAAGGTGATGAAGATGATTGGAGAAAAGACTTGATTAAAATAGTTCACTATGGTATACTAGCACTATACAATCACGATATAACTTATGGAGACAATGAAAATGAAAATCAGTGAATCGACCCAACTAGTTTTGCGAAATTTCGCAAACATCAATCAATCGCTTTTGTTAAAGCCAGGAAACAGAATTAGTACAATGTCTGTTATGAGAAATATTCTAGCATCGGCAGATGTTGAAGAAATCTTTCCTGTAGAGTTTGGGATTTATGACCTACCAAGATTCTTGGGTAACTTGGCAATATATCCTGAGTTGGAATTTAATGATAAGTATGTACTTATGTCAAATGGATCTAAAACCTATAAATTCATGGCATCAGATTCATCTATTATTGTACATCCAACTACTACTTTTGCGATGGATGATTCAGAACACAATGCACCAGATGCAAAGGAGGCTCCAGAGTATGATATTGATGTCACTCTTACTGGACCTGCACTCTCGACCATTGCAAAAGTTGCGTCAATAAACTCTTTGCCAGACTATGCACTAATGACCGAAAATGGTGTAATCAACTTTGTTGCTCTTGATAAGAAGTCTGATACATCAGACCTTGCAAAAGAACCAGTTGGTGAAACTGACGCAGACTTTAAAATGTTTTTCCGTGCTGAAAACTTAAAACTTGTAGAGGGAGATTATAATGTACGTGTATCTCGCCACAAGATTTCTACTTTTCGTCATCAAACAAAGGCCCTGCAATATTGGGTAACTCTTGAACAGGATTCGGAGTACAATGGGTAATGAGAGAACAATTCCTCTGGGTCGAGAAGTATCGACCACAAACTATTGAAGATTGTATTCTTCCAGAAAAACTAAAGAATACTTTTTCTGAGTTTGTCTCAACAAAAGACTTACCAAACCTACTATTAACTGGTGGGCCAGGTGTTGGTAAAACTACAGTTGCAAAGGCACTATGCACAGAAATGGGTATGGATCATATTTTAATAAATGGTTCTGAGGATGGTAACATTGATACACTCAGAACCACGATTAGAAATTATGCGTCAACTGTAAGTTTTTCGAGTCAAGGTAAAGTGGTGATACTGGATGAGGCAGATTATTTAAATGCACAATCTACTCAACCAGCTCTTCGCGGTTTTATTGAAGAATTTGCAGGGAATTGTAGGTTTATTCTTACTTGTAATTTTAAGAATCGTATAATTGAACCACTACACTCTAGATGTTCTATTATCGAATTTAAAATAAATAAGTCAGATAAACCAAAACTTGCCGTCGATTTTGGAAAACGAATTTGTAACATTCTAGATTCCGAAAAAGTAAAGTATGAAAAGAATGTAGTTGCACAAGTAATGATGAAATACTTTCCAGATTGGAGGAGAGTATTAAACGAACTGCAAAGATATTCTGTTAGTGGAGTTATTGACGCCGGTATCCTAGAAAATATCGGTGAAATTTCTCTAGACACACTTGCATCAAGTTTGAAGGATAGAGACTTTACATCTATGCGTAATTGGGTTGCAGAAAACTCTGATAGTGATCCTAATACAATCTTTCGTAAAATATATGATGGAATATATCAATATCTTGAACCACATTCAATTCCAGATGCGGTTTTAATCATTGCACAATATCAATATCAAAATGCATTTGTTGCAAACACTGATATTAATTTAGTTGCGTGTTTAACTGAGATGATGATAAATTGTCAATGGAAATAATCAATGTCAGAAAAACATTTCAAAAAACTTCTTAAAAATGTAGACTTTTCTGCAAACTACGGCGCAGCTGGTGGTAGAACTTATACTCTATTGCGTAGTGCTGGATATACTGAACAACAAATTTCTCAGAAATTTACTGGTCATGATAACAGTATCAGTTGGGAAGATTTGAGAGATATTTTTGAATTCCAAAATAGATTGTGTTATTATCTTTCGTGGAAAATTGATTTAGATGAACTGTATGTACCATATTCTCCTTTTGCTCCTTCAGTAGATAGAATTGACAACTCTAAAGGATATGATATTGACAATATCGTTATTTGTACTAGATTTGCAAACTTGGGAATGAGTGCATATAATCATCCCAACTTCAGAGAAAGATTACAACACGAAATGAATAACAGAGAAAACATATTTGTTGAGAGATATAAAAAACAATCAACATTTGGATTGGATAATTTTTTATGAGTTATGATTTGTTTAAAGACTATATCCCAGCGATATCAAATACTAAATTGGATTTGATGGACACTGATGATGAGCATTGGGAAAAGAAATATCCCGCCTTTATGGTAAACAAAACATTTTCGCATTTTCAAAACACAATTTTATATTCACAGGAGATGAATAAGAACCACCACCTTGACAACAAGCTTCAGTTTGACTATTTACTAAATACAATTAGACCAATGAAAAGATTTTCAAAATGGCCTAAAAAAACTACTCATATTGATTTAGAATATGTTAAAGAATATTATGGGTATAGTGATACGAGAGCTGAAGAGGCTCTTGGTTTGTTAAATGATGAACAATTAAAAATAATAAAACAAACGTTGAATAAAGGTGGATAGTTATGAGAAATGTAGATGTAGAAAGTCTGGTTGAGGTACACCTCTCAGACCAAGAAGATTTCTTGAAAATTAGAGAAACATTGACACGAATTGGTGTCGCTTCTAGGAAAGATAGAAAACTATATCAGTCATGCCATATCTTACATAAGCAAGGGAAATATTATATTGTACACTTCAAAGAGTTATTTAAGTTGGATGGAAAAGATTCGGACTTTTCTGAGAACGATAGGGCAAGAAGAAATACAATTGTAAACTTACTTAAAGAATGGGCATTGATTAATGTTGTGAGAGAAGATGATTATGAAGCTGCGCCATTGTCGCAGATTAAAATTTTGTCACATAAAGAAAAAGAATCGTGGGAATTGGTTCCCAAGTATAATATTGGAAGAAAACGTTAATATTTAAATTATGGAGTTGTTATGGCAATACATCTAAGATGTTATAAAGTTACAGAAAAATCACATTTACCAGAATACGGAACCGAAGATTCTGCATGTTTTGACTTGAAGGCAAGTTTAGAAGATGTAGAATCAGTTTCCGTTTTTGGGATAACAAATTCAAAAACACAAAGAGTTGTAGAAGATAACAGTGTACTATTGTATGCTGGTGAAAGAATATTAGTTCCTACTGGAATTATTTTTGATTTATCTACTGGACAATCTCTTAGAATCCATCCAAGGTCAGGCCTGGCCTGGAAATGTGGTATAAACTTAGCAAACTGCGAGGGTGTAGTTGATGCAGATTATATTGACCCCACATTCGTAATGTTACATAATAATTCAGATATGCCATTTAAAATCAGTGATGGTGATAGAATCGCTCAGGCTGAAGTTCATATTAATTTCCTGAGGTTTAATTTTGATGTTATAACAGAAAAACCTGTATTGAAAACTGACCGCGAAGGTGGTTTTGGATCAACAGGAGTATAATTTTTTTTAATTTTTATAATAAAGTTGAAAAAAGTTTTATAAATAATAGTAGAGTTGCCGATAGGGGCTCTATTTTAACCTTGCTAATTATAATAGGAGGAAAACATGGTTAGGTTTACAACAGGACAATTAGATCCATTTCTACGTAGTAGTATCGGTTTCGATCATTTATTTAGAGAATTGGATAGGGATGCAACTAGAACACAGCAATCTTATCCACCATATAACATTATAAAAGAAACAGAAGAAAAATATCGTATTGAGATAGCTGTTTCTGGGTTCTCTGAAGATGAATTGAATGTCAAAGTTAAAGAAAATACTTTGACTGTTAGTGGCGTTAAGGAAAAAGAAACTGAAGTTGAATACTTACACAAAGGTATTGGCGGAAGAAACTTTGAAAGAACGTTTACTCTAGCAACTGACCTCGTAGTAAAAGGTGCCGATATTCAAAACGGCATTCTTGTGGTTGGGATGGAATTATTAATTCCAGAACACAAAAAACCAAGAACCATTAAAATTAATGGGGAAGAGTATAATTCTGAACCTGAGTTATTGGTTGAATAAATATTATAACGGTGGGGGGAAACCCCCACCACACAACATGAAAAAGGGTGATAATCATGGAAATGGAAACACACGATCAAATTATTGCGTTAATAGAGCAATACAAAATAGAAAATCAAAAATTCGCAAGTGGTAATAAAAGTGCTGGCATTCGTGCTAGAAAATCACTTATGGAACTCAACAAACTTACAAAGACACGCCGTGCCGAAATTCAAGAAGAAAAGGAATGGATTGTCAAATGAGTGAAAACATTCTTTATCGTACTAAAAGAGGTAAATCTGGCCGGTTTGGTGATGTTGAGTTTAAACCAGCGTTACCTAGTGATGAGTTAATGAGCGCGATTATGAATAATAGAGAACTTATGTCAAAATATCCCGAAACTGTTATGAAAAAAGTCATTGATATGGATTGGAGATGGTTTGAACGTAGAGTTATCAAATTACTTGGCCATAATAAGGAATCTCAAGCATTACAAAATGCATTGAGAGAACACATTAAAAAAGAAAAAAAGTGGATCGCAAAAGGAGCAAAAGCTGATGCAATTTAATTATGTTACAAGTCCTTATATGAGGGCATTGATTAGAAAATATGAATTTGAAAGGGATGAGGCTATTGCCAACTTATATGCATTTTTTGAACATGGTGTTGGTGTTGGAGATCATTCAAATATCGTTGCAAGTATGGATGAACAAGTTTCGAAATTGGAATCTGCAGAAGGAAAACTCAAGTCTTTAATTGCACATTTTGCAGCCCAACCTCAACCATCAGAAGAACAGACTAATGAGTCTTAAATCTGTAAAATTGGTTAGATTGATATCTGGTGAAGAACTTTTAGGTGAAGTTACATTACTTGATACTGGTAATATTAAACTCAAAAATTCTTGTCAAGTTGCAACATCCTATGCAGATCCAACATCTGCAACTGCAAGAATAGGCCTCGCACCATTTTTACCATATACGAATGCGAAAGATGGTGTTGAGTTGCAACAAAATTACATTGGATTTATTACAGAACCTGTTACAGAACTCTTAAATGAATACAGTAAGGTGTTTGGTAGTGGATTAGTATTGCCAGATAATGCATTCAAAGCTGCAACTTCAGGGTCAAATCATGGGTTTGTGAAGGCATAATAGCTTGACATTTTGTACCATTAGTGGTACTATAACAACTGATACGACTTAATAATGATTGCGGTGATAAATGCGTTTCTATACAAATGTACAATGTGTTGGTAACAAGATATTTCTTAGAGAATATGATAATGGAAAGCGTAGAGAGGTAAAATTAGATTACTCTCCTACGCTTTTTGTGTCTAATGGTTCTACTAATTCAAAATATAAAACTCTTTATGGTGACAGTGTAGAACCTATTAGACAAGGTTCTATTCGTGAGGCCAGAGATTTTATCAAGAAATATGATGACATAGAAAACATGAAAATCTATGGTCACACTCAATTCATATATCCATTCATTGGTGATGAATACCAGAGTGAAATTCAATATGATGAATCAAAAATCAATATTTGCAATATTGATATCGAGGTTGAATGTGAGAATGGATTCCCAGAACCAACTCTCGCAAATGAAATTGTTAACGCAATCACTATGAAGATGAAAGATCAATATATTGTTCTTGGATTGGGTGATTGGGAAAACAAAAACGAAATCACCAAACATCTCAAAATCAAGTACTATAAATTTACTGATGAACTTTCGTTGTTGCGAAGTTTCTTGCAGATATGGTCTAATGCAAAAATCGATATAGTAACTGGTTGGAATGTAAACCAGTTTGATATGACATATCTTTTTAATCGTATATGCAAGATTATGGGTGATGATGAGGCCAAGAAACTATCACCTTGGGGTATAGTTAAAAAGATTGAAAAGAATATTCGTGGTCAGATGCAGACACAAGTACAGATCAGTGGATTATCTATTATTGATTATCTTGATTTGTACAAAAAGTTTACATATGTAACTAGAGAAACGTATCGATTAGATCATATTGCATATGTAGAATTGGGTCGAAAAAAACTAGACCATTCTGAGTTTGCGAACATGCATCTATTCTACAAACAAGATTATCAAAAGTTTATTGATTATAACATTGTTGATGTTGAATTGGTTGATAAACTGGAAGATAAACTTAAACTCATGGAGTTGCTCATCACAATTGCATATCAGTCTAAGGTCAATTATGACGAGGTATTTTCTCCAATCAAGGTTTGGGATTCCATTGCATTTCATGAATTGCGTAGAAATAAAATTGTAATACCACCTCGAAATCATCAAACCAAATCTGAGGCATACGAGGGTGGATATGTAAAAGACCCAACTGTTGGTAAACACGAATGGGTTATGTCATTTGACTTGAATAGTCTATATCCACATTTGATTATGCAGTATAATATCTCACCAGAAACTTTGTATAGTAAAGAGAGAGTAAATACTTCTGTAGAAAAACTGTTAAATCAAGAAACTGATTTGACTATGTTGCAACGCAGTAATATGACCGTATGCCCAAGTGGTGTTCTCTTTAATAAAGATAAACGTGGTTTTCTACCTAAGTTGATGCAAAGTATGTATGATGATCGAACCACATACAAAAAACTGATGTTAAAAACTAAACAAGACAAGGTAGATGGAAAAGGTGATCCTGTTGAATTGGATAAAAAGATTGCACAATTAAACAATAAACAAATGGCTGCAAAGATTTTATTGAACTCTGCTTATGGTGCATTAGGTAATCAGTACTTTAGGTATTTTGATATTCGACAGGCAGAGTCTATTACCCTATCTGGCCAACTCTCTATTCGGTGGATAGAAGAAAGAGTAAACCAGTACATGAACAAAATATTAAAAAACGAAAAGGATCAAAATTATGTCATTGCAAGCGATACGGATTCAATATACGTTACTCTTGGTGACTTGGTTAACAAGTTTGTATCAAAAAAAGAAGGTGAATCTGTCGGAGATGAAACGCGACGAAAAGTGGATTTCCTTGATAAAGTTGCCCAAGAGAAGTTTGAACCGTATATTGATAAGTGTTATCAAGATCTTGCTACGTATGTAAATGCATATGACCAAAAGATGCAGATGGCCCGTGAAGTCATTGCAGAAAGTGGTATATGGACTGCGAAGAAACGTTATATCTTAAATGTATGGGATAACGAAGGTGTACGGTATAAACAACCAGAGATCAAGATTATGGGATTGGAGGCAGTTCGTTCATCAACTCCAGAATCTTGTAGAAATAAACTACGTAGTTCGTTAGAAATAATTCTACGTAGTGATAATGATGATTTGATTAAGTTTGTGGATGAATTCCGCACTAGTTTTAAGGAAATGCAAATAGATGATATTGCATTTCCTAGAGGTGTGAATGGAATGTTAAAGTATAAAGATGATACAACAACATACAAAAAGGGCACACCTATTCATGTTAAAGGTGCTTTATTCTATAACAATCTTGTCAAGAAACATGGTCTAGAACTGCAATTCCCATTTATTAAAGATGGTGAAAAGATTAAGTTTTGTTACTTGAAAGAACCTAATCCAATTCAAAATAATACTATTGCAATTGCAGCTGGTACTTTACCAGAAGTATTTGGATTGGAAAGGTTTATTGATTATGATACGCAGTTTGAAAAGGCCTTTCTCGAACCAATTAAAACAATTACTGATACGATTGGTTGGGAGTTAGAAAAGAAGATAACATTAGACAGTTTTTTTAATTAGGAGAATATTATGAGTCTTATGAATAAAATTAAAAAGAATTCAACTTTTAAAGATGGTAGAGTTGATGTTCTTTCGGAGTCAAAATTCTTACATCAAAAAGATATGACAAAAACAATGGTGCCTGCAGTAAACATTGCACTATCAGGTTCGCCCGAAGGTGGATTTACTTCGGGTTTGACAATGATTGCAGGCCCAAGTAAACACTTTAAAACTGCTTTCGGACTTTTAATGATGAAATCATATTTGGATAAAAACCCAGATGGAGTTGCACTCTTTTATGATTCGGAATTTGGTACACCACAGGCATACTTTGATACTTTTCAGATAGATACTAATAGAGTCATTCATGTACCCGTCACAAATTTGGAAGAATTAAAGTTTGATATTATGTCTCAATTATCTGATATTGAAGTTGGTGATAAGTTGTTTATCGTAATAGATTCTGTAGGAAATCTTGCATCAAAGAAAGAAGTTGATGATGCAGAATCTGGTAAGTCTGCTGCAGATATGACACGAGCAAAACAATTCAAGTCTTTGTTTAGAATGGTAACGCCACATCTATCAATGAAAGATATCCCTATGGTTGCGATTAACCATACATATGACTCACAGGGTATGTTCCCCACTAAAGTTGTTTCTGGGGGTACTGGCATGTACTACAGTGCGGATACTATCTGGATCATTGGTAGACAACAAGAAAAAACTGGTACAGAAATCTCTGGATATAACTTTATCATCAATGTAGAAAAATCTAGATTTGTGCGAGAAAAATCTAAAATCCCTGTATCGGTAAGACATGAAGGTGGTATGGATACTTGGAGTGGTCTGCTTGATATGGCATTAGATGCTGGGTGTATAAATCAATCAGGTGCATGGTATCAACTAGTTGATTTGGAAACTGGAGAAGTACAGGAAAAGAAATATAGATCTAAAGAATTTACTGGTAAAGAATTCTGGAATCCTATTTTAGAAAGTGACCATTTTAAAAAGTATTTGAAAGAGAGATATGTTGTAGGTAACAGTGCGATTATGGAGGAATAGATGGCACTATTTGCATCGAAGTATGTATATAAGCAAAGACTAGATATTTGTAAAGGGTGTGATCAATTTCAAAAGATGGCACTACTTTGCAAATCTTGTGGTTGTTTTATGCCTGCCAAGGCAAAGATTGCGAATATAAGATGTCCAGAAGATAAGTGGGTTGAAGTCTATGGTACTGAAGAAAAAGAACCAGAGACAGTAACCCTCTTAAAATCTGTACAAACAGAAACATATCAAGAAAAAACAAGTAGACTTATGAATACTGCAAAAAACCTTAGATTTGAGGCAGATAAACTAGAGAAAGAGGCTAAAGGAATAAGATGATAAAAGAATACGAAACTGTAACTGAAAAAACTTTCACTATGATGCAAACCGATAATGAAGAAGACGGTTATGCAGTACAGATTAATGAAGGACAGTTTTTAAATGTAGTTTATACAATCGGCTCCGTGAAAATTCACGAGGAAAATGATGAGGCAAGATTAGAGTTTGATTTCACTCCAGTTAGGGGTAACATCATGTGGACAGTAGAAAAGTTATATGGAAATGAAAAATTACAAGAACTTGCTGGACAAATCCTAAAATATATGTTAGAAGTATCAGTTAACGATGCAATTAACAATATAAACGCGAAGGCTTAAATGGAAATTACTGAACTCATAATTCTAAAGAATTTAATTCACAATGATGAATACTGTCGTAAGGCAATGCCATTCATACAGAATGAATATTTTGTTGACGAAAAGAATAAAGTATTATTTAATGCTATCTATGAACATGTAGATAGATATAATATTGCACCGTCAACTACTACTCTAACTGTTAATGTTGATGAAATGCAGATTAGTGATATGACACACAAAGAGTGTCTTGAAACTATTTCTGTTATGAATGAATTGGAAGATGTTAGTTCTGATTGGCTGGTAGATACTACTGAAAAGTGGTGTAAAGACCGAGCACTATATCTTGCCATTATGGAATCTATTCAAATCATTGATGGAAACGATAAAACCCAAGACAAGGGTTCATTACCCAAAATATTATCTGATGCACTTGCTGTGTCTTTTGATAATAATATTGGACATGATTTTATTGAAGATTTTGAGTCTAGATTTGAATTTTATCAAAGAGTAGAAGAACGAATACCATTTCACTTAGATTTGTTTAATAAGATTACTAAGGGTGGTTTGGTTAATAAATCTCTTAATATCGCTCTTGCCGGTACTGGTGTGGGTAAATCTTTGTTTATGTGTGATGTTGCTGCAAATCATTTGATGATGGGTAAAAATGTATTATACATTACTCTGGAAATGTCAGAAGAAAAGATTGCAGAACGTATTGATGCAAACTTGTTAAATATCCCAATTTCTCAGGTTGAAAGTATGCCTAAAGATTTGTTTGAAAAGAAAATAGAAAAACTCAGACAAAAAACTACTGGTAAGTTGATTGTCAAAGAATATCCAACCGCTTCTGCAAATGCAAATCACTTTAGACATTTAATACAAGAGCTGGCACTCAAGAAGAACTTTGTACCAGATATTATCTATATTGATTACCTAAATATTTGTTCGTCATCTAGAATTAAACAAGGTGGTAGTGTAAATTCATATACATATATCAAATCAATCGCAGAGGAATTGCGAGGACTTGCAGTAGAAAACAATCTACCTATTGTCAGTGCAACACAGACCACACGTAGTGGATATACAAACTCTGATGTTGGACTTGAAGATACTTCTGAATCATTTGGTTTGCCTGCAACGGCCGACTTGATGTTTGCACTAATTACTACAGAAGAATTACAAGAGTTGGATCAGATACTTGTAAAACAATTAAAAAATCGTTACAACGATCCAAATGATAATAAAAGGTTTGTAGTTGGTATCGACAGGCCTAAAATGAGACTATATGATGCAGAAGATGCGGCTCAAGATGATTTGATTACAGAGCAACAAGATAGTACATTTAAATCGAATTTTAATCAAAGAAAAAAACTAGGAAGAGTTGAGATAAAAATATGAGTGAAGAATTTACAGAAGATCAAACAGTATTAGAGACTGAAGATACATTTGAAATGGTGCAGCCTAGTGGTGCAAAGTCATTTATCTGTATGTATGATAATGCATTAGAAGATGATATGTGCGACAGGTTGGTTGAACTTTTTGATAAATCAGAAGAATATCATAAAGTAACAGAAACTGAAGGGTTTCGTAAGTTTACTGAATTAAATATATTCAATAGTGAACTTTTGGAGAAGGAACCAGAGTTTAATAGACTTGGATTTAGAATGTTGGAAAAGGTGCAAGAATATACCGAATCATATCGTAGATTTTGGAATATTGAACACTTTCCAACTCAGGCATCCAATGAAGAAATTAGAATGAAAAAGTATACTGCAAACGCAGAGACAGAAGAACATTTTGGTTATCATTCTGATGTTGGAGATTATGCCTCCGCAAAGAGATTTTTGGTAGTTATGTTTTACCTTAATGATGTTGAAGAAGGTGGTCAGACTATTTTCCCAGAATATCAACTTGCCGCAAAACCAACAAAGGGTAGTCTTATGGTGTTTCCACCATTCTGGACTCATCCTCATCTTGCAGAAGAACCTAAAAGTAACGACAAATATATCATTAGCACGTATTTGCACTATCTATAGTATACTTTTTTGCTTGACAATCCTTGCCTAATAGTTTTTAATAAATATGAACTAACAGAGCAAGGATTGATTCTAATGGCATATAATCTAAGATTAAATGATGCAAAAGACACTAAACTAGTTCCAGCAACACGCCCTAGGCGAAAAGATATAGTTGGAATACAGCAGTATATCAACGAAACATATAGAACTCCAATTATCTTAGATCCTCGAGGTAATTATACTACTATTAAAATTCCTAGAAGTGTTTCTAAGAATATCACTATCCCAAATCTCAAACGTGCATTAACAAAAGCTGGTTGTAACATCAGTCAATTAAATCTTGTATTTGGCGATGGTTCTGGTAAAACCAAAGGTGGTATGAATACAACTGAAACTGGGTTTCAAGAAAATGCCACATTAGAGTTTTGCAAACAGATGATCGAAAAAAACAAAAAACCTACATTTGAGACAATCAAAAGAATCTACAAAAAAGTTGATGATGATTGGATGGCTAGTTTTGAGGTAACTGCACAGGCATTAAAAGACTATGTAAAACGAGGTGGATATGAATATAGTAGAGATACAGGAGTCATGCCAGTAATTGAAAAACTTGCGTATCGATATTGTGGAGTTTCTAAAAAAGATGCTTGGAACCCAATGGATATTGTTCTTATTCGTAGTTCTAAGAAATTTAAAATTATGAAGGAATTGAATGAAGTGAAAAAATTTATGGATAAAGATGCTGCACTAGATTACTTAAATTCTAAAATGAGATATTATGCCCATGATAAAGATTTGTTGGGAGTCTCTTTAAAGAAAGTAAACCCCAAGAAAAAAATTAAAACTGAATGGAGTGACCCTAGAATAATTAGACAACAAGAATCTCCCACCATCAAAGTTGCTCAGAGTGGAATAAATTTTGATTGGACACTTCAAAGTAATGGAGAATTCAAAACTGGAGAACTTTCTTTTCAATTGGATATTAATGGATACAATATCACAATGCAGAAAAGGGCCTTTTCTGGTGGAGTGCGAGAGAAAAATCAAATAGATATGACTGCAAAGGGTGCATCTGCAAAATTGGGTAAAGTATCTGGACCTCTTGCTGTAGACCCTTTCTTGAAACTCTACTCTATGTCACGATTCGACATGAAAAACATGCCAAGAATGGGATCATTCACTGAAGATGAAATTGATTATTGGGTACACTTATATAAAAAGGTTTACTTGAAAAAAATTGATAGACAGAATATTAATTTTGGTCCTGTTAAAAATCCGAATATATTTAAAAACACGTTGAAAGCGGCGATTGAATTCGAACAAGACATCGCAAGAACTGCATCACAATTAAGTTCAAAATTGCAGTCTCTATATTTCTTAAATATGTTGGTGCAGATCGATGAAAAGGGTGGTATTAAAGATTTCTTCGAAGTGATGTATTTCGGTGCAAAAAAACAATATGAAAGTGCCGGTGTTTTTCTGAAAATATCCGATTAAAAAAATACATAAATAATAGTTTAACAATAGGAAATAATAGGATGATGGAATCCTTTAATGAATTTTTGACAGAAGATAAGGGTGGTAAGAACCTGCATCTCGAACATATTGAAGATGAAATCATCAATTATGGAATTAGTGGTGGTAGGGCTTCAATAAATTTCTTACGTTCGTTGAGAGATATGTTATCTGGTTCTTCTACCAAACAGGTTAATATGACTGTTAAGTGGGATGGGGCCCCTGCAATCTTTGCAGGGATTGACCCATCAGATGGTAAGTTTTTTGTTGCAAAGAAATCTGTATTCAACGCAGCACCTAAATTATATAAGACAAAAGAGGAAATCGATAATGATCTCTCAGGCAACCTTAATTCAAAATTTAAAGTCGCGTTGGAAGAACTTTCGAAATTGGGTATCACTAATGTTTTACAGGGTGATCTTATGTATACCGATGATGTAGAAACTAAAACCATTGATGGGATTAATTACTACACATTTCAACCGAATACAATTGTATATGCAGTACCAGTAGCTTCTGAATTGGGTGAAACCATCAAAAAGTCAAAATTGGGAATTATTTGGCATACTACATATACAGGTAATGAGTTACAGGGTATGACTGCATCCTTTGGTGCTGATATTAGTAAGTTAAGAAAACCATCAGCTGTGTGGATGGACGATGCTACATACAAAGATGTTTCTGGAAGTGCAAAATTTACTAAAAAAGAAACTTCTGAAATTACTAAAATATTATCATCTACTGGAAAAAGGTTTCAAAAAATTAAAACCTCAGATTTTAATAAATTTCAAAAGATGCAAATAGATGTAATGAAGGGAACATTATCTGGTGCATCATTTAAAACATATTTAAACTCTTTTATTAGAAAAGGTGAGTCATTTGACTCGACGAAGGCAAAAAGATTTGACTATCCTATGTACGTAAAGAAATATTTTGATGAAAAAATTATAGTCAAATTGAAAACTGAAAAGGCTCGAACTGCTAAGGCAGAATTGAGAGACCAATTAGTTAAAGATTTAATAAAGTATAATTCTATGATAATTCAACTAATAGAGTTTATGTCTGGAATTGTAGACGCAAAAATGATTATTGTTAACAAACTTGACAAAGTACAACAATTAACAAAAACTTTCATTCGCACAACGAGTGGATACAAAGTAACAAATGCAGAAGGTTACGTTGCTATTGATAATAATGGTAAATCTGCAGTAAAATTAGTGGATAGATTAGAATTTAGTTATAATAATTTCACAGCAGCTAAGGCATGGGATAAATAAATGTTTACATATAGAGCAACAATACTAAGATGGGTTGATGGTGATACCGTTGATGTAGATATTGATCTGGGATTTGGAGTATGGTTAAAAAAACAGCGCGTAAGGTTGTTTGGAATTAATACTCCAGAAAGTCGTACTAGAGATTTGGAAGAAAAAGAGCGTGGCCTTGCTGCAAAAGAATTTGCAAAAAGTTGCGCGCCAGTTGGTACATTAGTTACTATTCAAACTACTAAGGGTAAAGAGACAGGAAAGTATGGTCGTATTCTTGGTACTATAATGGTTAACGAAGAAACCTCAGTAAATCAAATGTTAATTGAAAACGGACATGCAGTAGAGTACTTTGGAGGAAAAAGATGAATAATCATATAAATGCATGGCAAAAGATGATTGAAAATCTAAATGAAAGATTTGACCCATCTTCTGACATAGAAGAAGATTTTGTACAGCCTTTAGTTGAGGATCACGAAGCCGATATGGCACTCACTGAGTTAAAATCTATTTCTGATAAGGCATTACAACTGGCAGAAGAAATTGAAAAGAAAAAAAATGCGATGGGCGGTGAATTAGAACTTGCTGCGTGGTGTCAATCCAAAATCACTAAATGCAATGACTATATGAACAGTGTATATGATTACATGATGTATTCTGGTGATGAGAATAGTTAATGAAATCTTTTGGTTATTTCATATCTGAGGGTGTTAAACTCAAACTCATTCGTGGCAAAGACATGGATGTTTTGAAGATGTGGAATAAGGGGGATAAAAAGTGGGTTGAACTGAGAGGCAAGAGTGGATTTGAAACGAAGTATGATCCAAAAGACTCACTACATAAGGCAATCACTGCTCTTGGAAAGTCTGCAAGTATATCAGACTTCATGAATGGGGATGAAGTAAGTATTAATCCAAAACATGCAGATGGTAAAAAGGCACTAAAGATGATTAAAGGACTGATGAAATGAAAAGTTTTAACAGAGTAGAAGAAATTGACCAGATTTGTGAAGAGTGTAATCTATATGAAGATTTGGAATTGATTGAATCTGAATATCAAGGTAAAAAAGTTACATTAAATAAACCTAGTAGATCTCAAGATGGAAAGAAAAAGTTTTATGTGTATGTAAAGAATGAAAAGGGTAATGTTGTTAAAGTTGGATTTGGTGACCCTAATATGGAAATCAAAAGAGATGATCCTGCAAGGAGAAAATCTTTTAGAGCGAGACATAACTGCGACAATCCCGGCCCTAAATGGAAAGCTAGATATTGGAGTTGTTATCAATGGCGTGGTGGAGCAAAAGTAAAGGACTAAATAGTAGTATGACAAACGAATACAAATACGAAGATGTAGATTTTGGATTTACTGCAGTAGACGAAGATGAATTACGTAGTCTCTCTGGCGGTGATGAATCTGTAGAAAAAGTAACACAAGTCGCCGAAGCGACTAGTGCAGAACTGCGTGGCCTTGACGGTAAACTCTCAGAATTAATTGAAATGCAAAGAGATGTTATGTCTGAATTAATTGCATCTAAAAGTTTGTATGAAGAAAAGAGTAGTGGACTTGATATTTCTAAGGAAGTATTAGAAGATAAGTTATTAAAGTTGGAAAGACTTATTATGCCATTATTGCAAAACCTATTAAAGAATAAAGATAAAGAATATATTTTCTGGCCGAATAGAGAACCTATCATCAAAGCGCAAATGGAAAAAGTATTAGAAATTACGAGGGATAACGATGGCGAAGGATAAAATTGTTTTTACGTTTGGTAGATTTAATCCTCCAACTACTGGACACGAAAAGTTAATTGAAAAGGTTGCTGCAGTCGCTAAAAAAGGTGGCGCAGATTTTATGGTCTTTCCAAGTCATTCTCAAAACCCAAAAAAAGATCCTCTTGATTTTAAGTCCAAAGTCAGATTTTTGAAAAAGATGTTTCCAAAATATTCAAGAAATATCATTTCAAATAATAAAGCAAAAACTGCAATTAATGTCGCAACAATTTTATATGAAATGGGATATAAAGAATGTGCAATGGTTGTCGGTGGAGATAGAGTTACAGAGTTTAAAACTTTATTAAACAAGTATAATGGTGTTGAAGGTAGACACGGACTCTATGATTTTAAAGGCGGTATTACGATACATTCTGCAGGGGAAAGAGACCCAGATGCAGAAGGTGTTACTGGTATGTCTGCATCTAAGATGAGAGCAGCTGCGGCCGCAGATGATTATGATAGTTTTAAAAACGGTTTACCATCAAAGTTTGAAAGGACTGATGGTAAAAAATTATACACTGCAATCAGAAAGGCAATGAAAGTTGAAAATACCGAATTTGGATTGTGGTTGGGTGATGCAGAATTATTTTCAGAATTTATGAATTCTGGTTTCATTGATACTATAGGAGAGTCATCTAACGATGAGGTCTTTGATATGATTTATGAAAAAGTATCACAAAAACAAATTGGAGATTTAGAGAAGTTTGCAGATAAATTACTTGCAAAGTTTAATATTGATGTTACATTTACGAAACACTTTGCAGATAGAATGAATGACTCTAGAAATTCTCCAGAGATTAAAATTGCAGAGTTGCAAAAATTATTTAAAAAGATCCAAAAAAATAAAGGTAAAAGTATCTTATCAAACCCTGATATTGAGGCAGTATTAAAAGATATCTCAAATGATTTAAATTTACCTGTAGTTATCAACTACAATAATGGTGAATTTGAATTGGTTACAAAAACCATTATGAGAAAGAAAAACTTTAGTACTTCTAGTAAAGTTGTGAAATATGAGGGAAGAGAAATGAAAGATTTTTCTAGTTTTATAACAGAAAGAAAAGTTGAAGAAGATAGAGATTATAAAAAAGAACGTGAAAACTATCATGGTACTCCAGAACAGATGGAAAAAAATCGTGCTAGAAAACGTGCAAGATATGCAATGGAAAAGGCCGGTAAGGCAAAACGTGGTGATGGTAAAGATGTACACCACAAAGACAATAATCCATTAAATAATGATCCTAAAAATTTATCATTAGTAACTCAACACTATAATAGAAAAGAACCTAGAATAAGAGAAGAACTTTCACTAGATCAAATCGACGAACTTATTACCAGTAAAAGAAGACTTCAACTGTTGAATAAAATTAAAAAATCTGGTGTAGTCAAAAAAGGTTCTATGTCTAAAGATAGTAAAGTTAAAAAAGAAGAAGATGGATGCTGGCCTGGATACAAACAAGTAGGTATGAAGAAAAAGGGTGACAAAATGGTTCCGAATTGTGTACCAGAAGAAACGGTAAGAGAATCCTTATCTGGTGCAGAAAATCCACCAAAACTACCAAAGGCCGGTGGTGGTGAATTTGCCACACAAACTTTAAGAGATACTTATTTAAAAGATACTCCGTTTATGGAATTAGTTATGACGCCGAATGAATTGAAAAATTATCGCAATATAATTGATATTATAAATATAGAGAAAACCAAGGGAAATTGAAATGACCAATAATATTTTCACACAAAAGAAAGAAGTTCTTGACCTAATCCAAAATATTATGGAGACTTCAGATACGGCCGAGATTCTTGACGAAAAGTATAAACTATACCACAAAGATTTTTCTAGTGCGATGAAACATGCATATGATACTGTTAAGAAGATGGGGTTTGAAGTAGACCCAGAGAGTATTAATGATAAAGTTGCATTCGGTCCTAGAAAACCTTCAAGTGGTAAAACAAATAGTTATAGATTAGATTTACTCAAAAAAGGTAAACCCCAGAAAAAGGGTGTACAAATTCAAGTTTACAACATGGATAATAAAAGTTATGAATTGAATATGTATCTTGAAGAAGTCGAACTTACAGAAGCTACTGGTGGTTTAAAGATGTTAGGTGCCGCCGATGAATTAGAAAAGTATGCCAAAAAATATGGTGGTATAGACAAAAAAGATTTTCTTAAAGTTGCAAAACTGATGAGAAAAGGTATGTCTGATAAAGTTGTCGGAATGACTAATAACTTAGATACTGAACCTAGAGAAAAAATTGTTGATGTTGTTGCAAATCACATTGGTGTTAAATCTACAGAAAAAATGTTTGGTGTGAAATTCCTAAATAGAAAAGAATCTGTCGAACTTGATGAAAACAAAAAGGCAGAACTTGCAAAGAAACTTGCAAAGTCATCACAGTCATCTAAAAAAGGAAAAGATAAGGTAACTCTAAAGAAAGCTCCTTGGGATAAAAAAGAAGAAGTCCAAGAGGCACCTTTAGATGAAGGTAAAATGTCACCAGATCAGATTGAAAAACTGAAACAGGGTTACGAGTCTTTAAGAGGCAAGAAAATCTCAGCTCAAATGGGAATGAAAATTTCTAGAGAACTTGAAAAGTTGGACAAAAGTGCAGCAATGGAAATCGCAAAGGCAGATATTCCTTTTGTATCCACACTTGCAATTAATAAACTGATGATGAATTTTAATATGTCTGGTTCTGCAATTAGAAAACTTATTGGTGAATCAGTAGAAGAACTTGTAGAGTTGACAAAGGCAGAAAAAGATCTTATCTCTAAGATGTATGATAAAAAAGGTAATCTGACACCACTTGGTCAAAAGGTTATGGATCATGGAAAAAAAGAAGAACTTTCTCCAAAACAGAAAAAACTTGATGCTAATAATAATGGTAAAGTTGACGGAGATGATCTTGCCAAGTTAAGATCCAAAAAAGAAGAAGTACTTTCTCAAATTAAAAACCTTATTTTAGACGAAGGTAGAAAACAAGTTCTTGCACATGGTGGTAAAGGACAATATAAAGTAGTTAGTACTGATGGTGCAGTTGATGTTGTTTTCAAAGGTAAAGTAGTAGGTAAAGGTGACTATGATAGAGGTGCAGATTCTTTCTTTATCAGTATGAAGGGGCAAAAAGGACAAAAATCTTTTGATGACGCTCAAGATATCGCCGATTATTTTGCAAAAAACAAAATTAAAGAGGATCTTGATGAGGCAATCTCTATGAGAAATAGTATTAACCAATACTATTATCAAGATCCTAAAGGAGTTGTTCAAGCAGTAGGCAGTAAAGATGCCATGCGTAAGATGAATGTCAAACAAGCAAAAGATGGTAATAAAGGTGGTTCTTTCAGTCAAAACTTTAAAAAATATAAAGTAGGTGACAAGATTAAAGAAGAGGTCGAACTTGATGAAGCTAAGTTCTCACCAAAAGATATTAAAATGGCAATTGGTATTGCATCTGATCCACGATATAAAGGTGGTAACATGACAGGTGCAGTCAAGGCAATTGATAAAATTAAAAAAGAATTGTCTAATCATCCACAAGTATCTGCAGTATTAAAAAGACAAAATGAAGATAATGTACAAGAGTCAGATTGTGGTTGTTGTGGTGAAGATACATGTGAATGTCCGGCAGATTGTGAAGGACGTAAATCAGAAGAACTTTCTCCTAAACAGAAAAAACTTGATAAGAATAAAAATGGTAAAATTGATGGATCTGACTTAGCATCTTTAAGAAAGAAAAATGAAGATTTTGATGTTGAATCATTAATAGAATCATCTGATAAAAAGGATGCACAAGAAATGGCAGATTTGGTAAAAGAATTAGAACCAAAAATCAAAAAGAATGAACTTAAAAAACAAGTTTACGATATGGCCATGGAAAAATATAACAATAAGGCCAGAGCGAAAAAAATCTCTGCCATGATTAAATAGGGAGACCGATAATGTCTATTAAAAAACCAAGTTATGCCCCTGATGCTGTTGCAACCAATCGTGGATGGGAATCCTCGAAGGGTGAATTACTCGTATCTCATAAGGGGTTGAAAGATAAATTGGGGGTTTCTGCACCAGCACCCAAAAAGTCCAAACCGGCACCAAAGCCGCAAATTGTTGAAGATGCAGGACCAGATTTTACCAGTATGTCTAAAGATGAATTGGAATCTTGGGCAAGAGAAAATCTTGATGTAGAATTAGATAAGAGACAATCAAAGAAAAGTCTTATTGAAGAAATTAAAGAATTAATGTAATCTCCTAAGTGGAGAAATTGGTGAATATTGGATGTTTGAAAATTTAACTGAAGCGAATGTGAGCTTATATCAAATGAAATCTTATGAAAATCCTAGTTGTCATACTATGGATGAGTTTTTAGATGATATGAAACGAATTAAATACATAAAAAGATTGTTTTATAGGTATCATACCAAAAACCAACTTAAAGAGAGATTGATATTAAATCATCTGATAGTATTGTATAATGTGTTGGGTAACGAACCTTGCACAAGAATTCTATTTTTAAAAATAGATAAAGAACAGTATTATATTTTAGTTAGTTTTTTAACCTTTATCAATAAGTTACCTAATATAATAACTGGAATAGAAGGTGGAAATATTCATAGTGAAGATATTCCAGTAAAAATGGAAATTATTGAAGTTCTGCAACAAATTTAAATTATAAATAATAGAAAAGATTATTGGAGTTTTTAAATGGCAGATACACGATTATCCAGTTCGATAGCATCACTCAGACAGAAACTAATAGATCAAATTCCGTCTGCAAACCCCGAACAACTAAAAAGAATTGCTAGGTCTGCAAGGAATCTAGGTCATACTCAAGATACTGATATTGAAGATGCAATCAATACAAGAGCAAATACTCTTATTGTAACTGCAGATGCAACAGAATCTGAAGCTATTGCAGCTGCGATTAATCAAGTAGATGATTCGATAAATCCAACTATTACTGCATCTGGTACAACCACAACAACTGGTGGTACAAATATTGCGACTTCTGACGCTGCGCCTGGTAATCCCGAAGATGGGGATTTGTGGTTTAAAACAGATGAGATGAATTTATTTATTTATTATGATGATGGATCATCTTCTCAATGGATTCAGGCAAACGGCCCAATGTTTGGTGATGGTGGCGGTGCAGCTATTACTACATCTGATACTGCCCCTGCCAACCCATCTACAGGTGCAATTTGGTTTGATACCGCAAATCTTAATCTATTTGTTTACTATTCAGACGGTTCCTCTAGTCAATGGGTTCAGACGAACTCAGAAGCTTCAGCACCACCAGAAGATCTGTCAGATTTGACAGATACAACAAATCTTCTCTTTGATGGACAATATTCAAGTCTTACTGGAGCTCCTACATCATCTACTGCTGGTGCATTAGGTACACTTACAAAAACATTTGTACAAAATGAAGAGGCAGAAATCACTCTCTCAGAGACTATCTCTCCAGTTCCAAACGTAAGTGTTTTCAAAGAAGTACCGCAAGGTGGATTGACATCCAAAGGAAATTGGGATGTTAATGCTAATGCAACTAATTACGAGTTCTTTGATGAAAAACCAATTTCTTATGCTAGTTCAACATTAACGCCAAGTGCGACAGGAGATGGCACATTTACTAATAGTAATCCAGATGTTTCAGGATTTAATTTATCAGACATATCCTATGATAATCTTGCAAGTCCTACTAATTCATATAGTAGTTCAGGATCAGCCGGAGGCTGTGTTGTTAGCAGCGATGGCTCAAAAGTATTTATTCATTGGGGATATGGTGGAACTGTTGTAGAAAAGCCTTTATCAACGGCATATGACATATCATCAATGGGGTCCACGTCCAACACTTTACAGTACCCAAATGGGGGGGGAGGTGGCGGTAATTATTATGGCTATGGTATGGCGTTTAAACCAAATGGCACAGAACTATACATCGTAACTGGCTATAGAAACGTTTACCAATATACTCTTTCTACTGCATGGGATTTATCTTCTGCGACCCTAAGTAGCACAACAAATATCATCAGCAATAGTAGCGACCCACAAGATATAAAATTTCAACCAAATGGACTTAAAGCGTTTATAGCTGATGCCAGTACAGATGTAATTCAGACATATACATTAAGCACAGCTTGGGATTTTTCTACTGCCTCTTACACATCAGGAAAAGATCTTAGTGTATCATCACAGACTACTGAACTATCTAGTATACTTTTAAATGCTGACGGCACTAAACTATTTGTGGCTGATTATGGTGGAACTACGCCAAGATATATGTACCAATATGATTTATCCACAGCATATGATTTATCCACAGCGTCTTATAATAATAGTTACTTTGATTTTACTACAATAGCTGGAGGTAATCCATCAAGTATTCGTTCTATGGATGCAAATCCAGACGGAACAATAATGTATGTTATGACAGGCGTTAGTAAAATTTATCAATTTACTTTTGGCAGCGTAAATGTTTTCAACGCTGCAGATGTAGGTAAGAAAGTTGTAGGTAATTCTGGATCTGCTATTATTACATCCGCTGCCGGTACATATCAGTCAGTCACAGCATTTGCAGATACATCAGCCATTTCTTCTTGGCAACTATTTGGTGCTCAAGGTAAGTCTGATGGGTCTGGTATTNNAGTGGTTATTCAGTAGCAGCAGATATTGTATTTCCCACAGGCGCCAGTGGTTCTGGCGCTTCAATGGTTTACAACAATAATGTTTCACCTACCTCAAGCGCATTTAATAATTTTCGTAATGTTGTTTTTAATCCTACAGGAACTATAGCACTTGTTATGACATCTGGAAACATACAAAGATGGAACTTATCTACAGCATTTGATCTGTCTACTATGACTGAAGCTTCGGGTGATAATTTTAGTGGGCAACTTAATAGTACTCAATATGGGTTAGCTGTAAGCTCTGATGGTACAAAACTTTTTGTAGGTGATCATGGAAATGATACAATAAAACAGTTTACACTGAGTACACCTTGGTCACCAAGTACAGAGTCTTACAATGGCTATTATTATCTTAATAATGGAGGAAACTGGGATAGTTTTAGTGGTGCCGATGGAGTTCCGTCTACAACGAATTTTAATCCCTTCAGTTTTCAATTTAACTCTGATGGAACAAAACTGATAACATTAATGTGGGATAGTAACCCATATCATTCAGTTGTTGAATTTGCACTTTCTACTGGATGGGATATGTCTACTATGTCATATACATCTTATGCAAACTTTGATGGAAACGTAAGCCTAGAAGCAATAGTAATATCGCCAGATGGTCTTAAAGTTATGATGCATGGCTATAATTTAGGAAATGCCGGTACTGAAGTATATTCTTTACCTAGTGCATTTAGTGTGGGTTCTGCTGGTAATAATTTAACAAAAACATCAGGTGCTATAGATTTAGCATCACTAACTGGTAATACTAGTGATGCAATTAATTACGGTGGCCTTCAAATGTCTCATGATGGAAAAAGAATGTGGGCTATACAGTCAAATAAATTTTATGAAATTACAGGTGGAACTACTTCAGTACATCCATACTCTACATACTCTCCAGCACTGACTACCACAGGTGGCCAAATTAATTCATCTTCATGGGTTGATATTGATTCTATGGTTGGAGATGAAACCAAGAACGATGGTGATGTTTTCTATGCAGTTTCTACAGATGACAGAACATCTTGGGGTGTTATCAAGAATGGAGATGGTGTTAGAAAGATTGTTAAGAATAACTCTGGTACTTGGCAGTATAATAATGATGCTGGAACTTCTACGACAGTTTCTACTGGTTTTGATCTTACTAATGTAACTTATGATAATAAATTTTTTGACTTTACTCAAATAAGTTCGATGGGTAGCATAACCTTTAAACCAGACGGTACTAAATTATATGTATCGGATCAAAGCTCGGCAACAAATGGAATTCGTCAGTATAATCTGTCAGTTGCATGGGATATATCTACGGCAGTTCATTATGGAACTGGCAATCCACAAGGTATAGCAAACCACATACGTTTAAGTGACGATGGTACTCAAGTATATTATTTGAAGCAATCAAACGATTATCTATCTAGTGATATATTAACCACTCCATGGGATATTACAACCATATCATATAACGCAAATACAACAAAATATAAATTATTGAGTATTAGTATAAGTGGACTGACAGAAAATTCTCCACAAGGTTTTGATTTTGCGGATAATGGTAGTAAACTGTATGTGGTTGGGCAATCAAACCAATATATCTATGAGTGGAGTTTGAGTACACCATGGGATATATCCACCGCATCTATTAGTGCCACTGATTGGTATAGCATTTCTAATGAGGATCAATTCCCAGAAGAACTGGTCGTTTCGACAGACGGCACAAAAATTCTTGTTGCTGGAAATGGAACTGATAAGGTATATGAATATACAATGAGTACAGCATTTGATATAACTACTGCCACATACACAAACAGATCTATGTCAATTAGCGCAACTGGCGCGACCCATCAAAATCCATCGGGCCTTGCCCTTAGTACAGATGGTATGAAACTTTATTATGCGACGAGTGGGGAATACGTTTGGCAATATTCTATTTCAGGAAGTGCAAATACTGTCGGTTATGGTACATCAGAAACTTGGGTAGATGGTACAAATAACAACGAACACGCAACATTACAAGAAGCTTTAACATCTCAAGCATTTAATAGGATGGACAAATCACAACTCCAAGCAGTCACAGATCCAAACCATTATGTTCTTGGAGATACACTAGACTTGATGGTTGCACCATATGCAGCATCTGGCACATCTCCACTATCAGATGGTGTTACTATCGGATATCAGGCAGATGCATTGATAAAACAAGCAATCAATGGTACTGATTATGAAGCAGAGTTTCCAGCGACAAACAAAGTAAAGATCAAATCTCTTGCTCCGCAAAACTTAAAAATAAGGATACTTTAAATGGCCGTTAATTTTCCCGATAGTCCAACAGATAATCAAATATTTCAAACTGGGGGTAGATCATATAAATATAATACCACTTTGGGGGTGTGGGAAGTAGTTTCTGGTGCATCTGCCACAGATATCTCTGAATTGACGGATACAACTAATGTTATTCCAGACGATATCTCTGAATTGACGGATACAACTAATGTTATTCCAGACGATATCTCCGATTTAACAGACACCGGCGGAGTGTTAGGTGGTGGTGGTGCTACTGTCTATGCAGATATGGCATCATTAATTGCAGCAACAGGTATGAGTGCCGGTGACCAAGCATTAGTTACTGCATTGAATAAAGTTTTCATGTATACTGGTTCTGCATGGTATTTGGTGGCCACAATGGTAAATGATAGTCCGACCGCAATAACTGGAGTCGATGGATCATATGTACTCGCAACAGATGGCACTTCAACAGTTATAACTGCTGTGTCTACAGATCCAGAAGGATTCCCTTTGACATGGAGTTCCTCGACATCTGGTTTAGGTTCTATCGCTACAGTTGGCCAAGGCACTGGTGAGGGTTATGCAATTGCAAGCGCTGCTATATTAAGTGGTACTTATGCTGTAACTGCCTATGCAGGCGCGCTGACCTTTAAACCAGATGGCACTGAAATGTATTATGTTTTCACAAATACCGATAGTGTTAGTAGGCATACTTTAAGTACTGCTTGGGATGTAAGTACAGCAAGTTATGTAGGATCTAGCCCAAACACTCTTAGTCAGGTTAGTAATTTAACTGACGTTAAGTTTAATAATAACGGCACTAAAATGTATATGGCTGATAGTGGTGGAACAACGGACAATACTATTTACCAATATAGTTTAAGCACTGCTTGGGATCCTGATACGGCAACTTACGATAATAAGTCATACGATTTTAGTTCTGTTTTAACAGGCGA